>Ga0209700_109703_pt1 | contig 10816 bp, 2 predicted proteins | sample SiratroredBW_FD_187528 | JGI IMG/M metagenome (GOLD analysis project Ga0209700, IMG submission 187528) | Root nodule microbial communities of legume samples collected from California, USA - Siratro red BW (SPAdes) (version 2) | ecosystem: Host-associated > Plants > Roots > Nodule | place: USA...
ATCTAAATAGTCCATAATAATGTGAATAATTTCCATTATGAACAGATTTGAACGTTAGAGCACAATATGATATAAAATCAATTTAAATCAAATCAATAACACATAAAAGTAAATAGTAAGAAAACTTATCTCTTTATAGACCAGGTGTCTTCTGCTTTAATAATAATAATAATAATAATAATGTTAACTGCGCAATGTATCTAAGTCATCAAATATAAATATATACTTGATTTTTGTTATCATCAAAACTTTATCAAATGATTTGATCCTCTAAAGGGACTTTGGACCGTCTAATGTTCAACAACTGTCAGAATTGAAACCAAAAGGGATGGATAAAGATAATGTTATGTACTCATTTAAAACTTTCAATCCTAATTAGCTTATAATACCTAGGCTCTCCAATTTCATGTTAAATAGTTAAATTTGCTCCTTAAGAATTTGAGAGCTATGAGATGCTTAGACTAGATGTTTGACTAGTAGCCATTGTTTTGTAGGAGCGATTCTTAAAGAGATAGGGTGTTGTAGGTCTGAAAATGTAGTAGGAATTTAATTTTAAAATACCCATAATTGTTTGAGGATATTACATGTATATAGATTGAAACACCTTTATATACTTTCTATTTATTAATTATTTTATGTTGATAAAAATTATGAGTCTTGTGAATGATATGGAAAACAAAATAATATATATATATATATATATATATATATATATATATATATATATATATAAAAAAACTCTCTAATCTCATGGGACAATATTAAAAAGAAAACAAATACTAATAAATAACAATTTTATATATGCATGTAATCAGATAGCTAAAATACTTTTGAGGTATTGAAAATTACTCTAATTATTTATTTATAAAGGCACAACTCTTTCTATATAATTCTTAATTAGTTTTGTTTGTAAATTAGAAATAGACAAAATGTTAAATATGATTGGGTCACAACTTATTATTTGACTTTTATTTTGATTATTATATAATAACACGATGTTTCTTATAATATTTTTTTAATTAAAATGAGGTTAGGTTGTGGGTGATCATAAAGAAACAATTCTATGATTTTTACATCTTTTTATACTTTTGAATGGTTAAAAAATGTGTGATCAAGATAAAACAATAACATGTCTCTTAAACCTTCTTAAATTATAATAACATGTTACTTGCAACTTTTTTAAATTTGAATCTTATTTGACAATTAATGATCCATTATTGATGTCACTTAGAAACTCACCACTTTATACAAATTAGACGTAAGCTTTTGAATCAGATTGTTTACACCTTAGAATGATTTAAGAATCTAGATTACACCACTTTTTTACCTAGTTTATATAAATTAGACGTATATGATGGTCCAAAATTTAAGATTTAAACTCAACCACTTATTTTTCATTTCATGTAAATCATATATAAGTTTATTTTTATCGTCTGAACATCAGAAGGACTTAAGAAATTAGACATCGTCACTTATTTACCATTCTATGTAGATCGAATGTAAGTTTATTGTGATAGTTTGTATGTTGAAATGATTTTAGAATTGAGACATTGTATCATATTCTAGTTCAATTGTATTTCTATGGTATCTAATTTCATCTCTTTTTTTAGTGGAAGTAGAAATAATTACTTATCCCACCCTAAGAGCCAAAATTTTATATGCATTAGATAAATGTTGGTTGAGATGATTTTGACATTAGAATGGTTTAAAAATCTATACCACATCACTTATTTACTATTGTATATAGAACAAACATAAGGTGATTATGATATTTTGAACATCATAATGATTTAAAGATTTAGACCTTGTCACTTATTTACCATTCTATATAGGTCAAAAATAAGTCAAGTGTGATTGGCTGTACATCAAAATGATTTAAGAATTGAGACCATGTCCTATCTTCTAGTTAATTAAAGCATTAAATGTGTATTTTTTTTATATTTGGGGGAATCTTAGGCCTATTTATAGAAGGAAATATAATTATTATTCAATATCTCTTATCTACTAAGAGATACATGTTTTTATACTTGCTTTGAAGTAAGTTATTCAGAGTCTGAATCTATTAGAAAGTAAGTTTTGATTTTGACTCTATACAATAAATTGGTTTTAACTCTAGTGGATGTGGTTATGTAAAACTCATTTACACTCATGTTTGTCACTCAACTACACTTAATTCCTATGAGAGAATATAATTCAAAAGATATATTTACTTTAATAATTTTTAGAAATATATATGATTAGCAGCATGAAAAAAAATAAGTTTCAATTTTGACTTTTTTTGCCTTTCTTTTTGAATATTAATTTTTATCATCTAAATATTTTTTATCTGAAACATATTTAGAGATATAAATATTGTTCACGTACAAAAAAAATTAAGAGGGCAAGGAATTAGGAAACATGTAAGAGTCTGAAATATTGCCATTGCCTAATGTATGACGATGAAAATTAATTCCATTTATATTTTTATAAGAAATATTTGAGTGACGAAAATAGAGGAGCCCGTTTGACCCATAACCTCGTTTACACGCATCTAGAGATCAACAAGACTAAACTTGCATTGCTATCACTTCAACACATCATAAAATCACCCAACACTAATTGCCTCTCTTATTACAAACTCATACACCACCATGGATGACTATATCAAGTGACTACTAGAATTTTTATATTTTTTGAAAACTTTTCTACAAATTTTTATAAAAATTTGTAAAATTGAATTTTATATAAGTTTTTTATGTAAATTTTATAAAGTTTTAAAATCTAATTTTATATAAGTAACTGTGTGCCATAAAGGAAACCTAATTTGCTTTGTTTTCTTGCTAAGAAAAGTTAGTCATGAAAGAAACTCAATTTGCTTAGCTTTTCTAATTACAAGAAGGTAGACGTGACGTAGATATATATAATTCAAAAAAAATATATAGTGGAAGGAAGAACAAAGTGAAAATAGCATAAACTTTAATACAAAGAAAATGAGAAAATATGTGGGTAGGCATCACATTAGTTGAATCTTCAAAATTATCTGAGATGAATACAAAGGGTGGTCTATGGGGACACATTTCTTTCAGGTTCATTAATAGACTTCATAGGAATTCTATCTATAAGAACTTCCACAGAAAATGCCAAAACTTATGGAAGAGTTGGACTTTTCCAAACGAATTTAAAATGTCATCTTCTAATGCTATCTGAAAATCAATAGTTGAAAGCAATTTATATGGTTAAGAATTTGCAAACTTGGAGGAATAAGTACCCAATCACTCAACTAACCATATCTAAGCAGTTTAATTTTCTTTGTAAATTCAAAGATGCAGGATGAAAACTTATGCTCACACAGTTTTTTTATATAGGATTAATTTAACCATCGATGTATTCTTCTGGAAAAATATTGAAATTCAATTTAGAGATATAGATAAATTAAAAATATAATATTAAGAAAATGTAATCCTTAATAACTACCTTGAATAAAAGTGGTATGATATTCATCAATGGAATGAAAGTGTTTTTTAGAAGATTTTGTTCAATTAGAGTTTCGTTCAAGAAAAATTTTATCCTTTGTCTCTTTCAATATATCCTTTTTTATATTTTTGAAATTTATTTTTATACTTTTAAACAAATTACTAATAATTAAAGTAACCCTGTGTGATAACATTTATAAAAAATCTAAGATAGATTTTATATGTTTAAAAATATTAATTTATTATAATTTAATTTACACATTAAAAGTTACCTTTAATTCAATTTAAGTCATATAAAATAAAAAGTTATCATATTTATTGTACATGCTAAAATACTAATATAATATAAAGATGATAAATTAAAAAGGCAAACACTTCAATCGAATGACTGCTTCTTCCTGCACCTTCATATCATTTTCCTGCATCTCCATAATTTTTAAAATTTCAGCAATAGACATAAGTAAATTACAAAATTGTCTCTGTTGCTATAAACTAAGAGAGGAGCAGTGTAGTGCAGTTCTGAATGGAGGTCAAAAGTGTGGTAGTGGTGAAAGGTTCCGACGGTGCTGGAGTGGCAGATTGAAGGTGCTTTGAGCGGCCGTCGGTCAGAGTGGGTGGCTGAAAAACGAGAGTCGTCGTCATCGAGGTATTTGGTATCTATTTTCGATTTTTCACGGATTGTAGAAACCATAAGAATTTTATATTTACGGTTTCTATAAGTCGTAGGTTTAAAATCAGGATATTAGACACTAACGAATTGTAGAAACCATAGTTAAATCAACATTTATAAGAGTTTACGGTTTATATAACCCGTAGGTGCATAGGTGTATGACAGAAATCTACGGATTGTAGAAACCGCATATCAAATTTTTTTCTCTTTTGCGGTTTGTACAAACCGTAGAACAATATAAATTTTTTTCTCTTCTGCGGTTTGTACAAACCGTAGAACAGTAGAAAATTTTTTTCTCTTCTGCGGCTTGTACAAACCGCAGAACAGAAAAAAAAATTCTACTGTTCTATGATTTGTACAAACCACAGAAGAGAAATTTTGAATTACTTATGTTTTCTACAAACCGTAGAACAGTTTAACAGTAAAAAAAAGTCCACCACTGCCATCCTCCGCCACCAATCCACCACAACTACCTCTACAATCTAAAATCAAACTTACAATGATGCTTACCTTCCTTTCAATTGCTTAAATGGGTGCCAAAATGATGCAAGTGGAGGTTTGTGGGTTACGGTTCGTGAAAACCGTGAATGGAGAACTAACACTAGCAACCAGCAACCAAGGTGCACTCAATGTAGATCTATAGTGGCAAAGTGAGATACGAGCACTGACAGTAGAGGTGGAGGAGGAGGTGCAGCCGCCGTTAGTGGAGTTTGAATGGGGTGTAGTGGAGTTCGAATGGAGTGCAGGCAAAGTGGAGGAAGAAAGGATGTGAAGGTGGTGAAGGGTATTATGGGATATGAAATTTTTTAAAAATGGTTAAACGATAAATTTGCCTAGACTATGGAGGTGCGGAGGTGCAGGAAGATGATATAGAGGTGCACAAAGAATCAGTCCAATCGAATTAAGTTTCTCAGCCCACATAAGCCCATTTTTTATAATTTGACCTTCATGTTTTTGGGCACCCCCATAGTTTTATGAGAGAGTAAAAGTTCAAACTGTCCCCTTGTGTTACGGCTGCTGTCCTCTTATAGTTATCACCATCTTGTTGTTTTCGTTACTTTTTTCTCGGTTGTATAATAAATGGACTCAACAAAAAAAAAAGTGTTTCTAATTGTATATTTTAAAAGTGCTTTTTAAATAAAAAAAGTCATTTTTAAGTTGTATAATTAGAAGATTCTCAAATTACATAATTTAAAATTTTTTTACAACATGATTTTATGAAAAAAAAATTACTTATATGGCATAATTAAAAGTTAAAAAAGTTTTCAGATTGTTCAATCTAAAAATCAAAAATAATTTTAGAATTATGTATTTTTTACATAAAAATAAATTTTGAATTGTGTAATATGAACATTAAAAAAGCTTCTAAATTTTCAAAAGAATTTCCAGATTGTAAATCCAGAAATTAAAGACATTTTTTATTTTCGAATTCTGCAATCCAATACTTTTTCATGCAACAAAATAAAACTTTCATGTTGTTGAATTCGAAAATCATTTTATTCATAAGGGTAAAGTAAGGACTTTCATATTCGTGATGATGCATAAAGAAATCATAGGGATGCAAAAAAGAAATGCCCCAAGCATGGCATATCAATCTTAGAGCCAAAAAGCCGATAACAGGCGTTTGCCAATTGCTTCCTGTACCCCCACAATTGCTTCCTGCACCCCTCAAGACATGTAATGAAGACAAAAGGGGCTGGGTGTTGGTGAAGCTACCATGGAGAAATGTTGGAGTGCTAGAAATGGTTTTCCGTAATAGTTTTCTCCTTTTACGAAAATTATTTTCCGTAACCACATTCCCTTACCCTCTTTTCTGAAAAACCATTTTCCAGAATACAATATTCTGGAAATACAATATTCTGCTAAGATATTTAAGGTAATATGAAATTTTGAGGGGATGCAGGAAGCAATTGTAAGGGTGCTGGAAGCAATTGCCCAGGCGTTTTTGTCTTATCCAAACCCAGTAGCAGAAACTCTCTCCTGATTCAATCCTCCATCGCATGAACCAGTAACTTAGAGGTTGTTTGGATAATTTCTTTTTAAGATAATCTTTTTCAAAAATACTTAAACGAGTACAAAAGATGAAAATAAAATAAAACATTTTTTATAAATTAAAATTATTTTATACACAATTTAATTTACAGAAGTACTCTGATACTAACTTCTAAAAAATATTTGTATTTATTCACAAACTAATTTTAATTTATAATTTTATTATATTTTTCTAATTTTCTCCTATTAATTTTTTAAAATTACTCAAACAGACCTGAAATGTTTCCCAGACTAATTTTTTAAACAGTTTTTTCAATAAATTAACAAAAAAAGTGACTACTGTTTTGAAAAATTAGCTAACTCCATCATGTACTCATAAGTAAACTTTCTATGCAACATATAGGAGAGCTTAAAGTAGGTTACAATTTGATACAACAATATTAAGGCATATTATAAACCCTATGAATATGCCATATCATCCACCAGAGAAAACCCACCAATAAAAACATCTCAATAGAACTGAATTTCATCAGGTCCTAAATCTTTCTTAAATAATTAAAAAAAAAGATAAAATTCGACATATACAAAAAAATTAATAAAAATAACTTTGTTTGACCATGTTAATTTTCTTATCATCCAAATTTATTGAGTGTTTAAGAAAGACGAGATCTTTCAGTAATTTATAAATAATTATAAATTTTATTTGTAAAATTAAGTTAGACTTAGTATTTATTTATATAATCAAATGTTTTCGTTTACAAATTTTCCAAATTACAAAACAATTAAAACTTTCTCTATAATTCTGAAACAACTTTGTGTTTGAAGAATTTTTGGAAATTTCAATGGCTTATCCAAGTGTATCTATTGTGAATGTGACAGTAAGAATACAGAAAGACTGTGTGTGTTGTTGAATGGCCCACCCCATTGACCAAATATAGTGCCATTCCCACCAACCACCATTGTTATGGGCTGCAGCTTCACACAAGTTGTTGTGGTCCTTCAATCATTTCCAGGTCCATTACTTGGATTGGACAGCCCATAACTTCAACCTATAAACAACAAAAACTCTGCCATTTGCCTAATTAGTTGGAACTTTTCCATTACACCCTTTTCCCTGTTTGGGACAATTTTTTTATTTCCTAGTGGTACAGTTAACTGAGCATAGGGCAACTTTATATTGGTTTGAGAAAAAAAAAATTGTGAATTTCAGTATCTTAAGCAAGGTTTGATTAGGAAACTTGGGGAAAAGAATTACTAAAAGTGGAATCAACCCCTTTTTTCATGAAAAATCACTCATGTCTAAAGATGAAACAAAGAAAAAAGTGTTAAGGAGAACAGAAATTTACCACAGCTCAAGACAAAAAGACTTTATGTGTGGAATCAAGGACATGTTTGGATAATGTTTTGTTTTTCTACAAACATTTATAGAAGGACAAAAAACTGTACAATTGAGAATTTATATCTTAGTTGGTAAGAGTGAGGTTGGTTTTTGACTTCATTTTTTTTTTCTTTTTATTTGGGTCTTATGAAGAGATTATTTAGAGATCAATGAGAAATTCTTCCACCAGGCTCAAAGGGTGAGCTTTGACTTTAAAAAGTCCCTATTAGACTGTTAATAATACTAGTTTTGTTGCTTGATATAATTAATAATTAAAGGGTGATTTATATCCCATTTGAATAGTATCATAGTTCTTGAGGTGGTCAAAGGACAGATATATAATAAGAATGATTTTCATATTTTATATGAGTAGAGTGATTAAGAAAATACTGAAATTGAAATATAAATTTGTTGTTAAATAATATTTATTGTATTAGTTATATCTCTATCAAATTATTGCACAAGTATTTTACATGTCTTAATATAAATCTAAAAAGTCCAAATACTTTTTTTAAACAAATCCAAAACTGATCTCATGATTTATGGGACTTCTACTTGGTACTGTTTCTTTATATTACTATTAAAAGGGGCCAGAGCCCATTTATAAATTAATTGTCCCTATGCAAAATTCCGGATAAGAGTCTTTTAAAATAATTTAATTATGAAGCGAGAAATTAAAAATACATTATTAAATAGTTTAAAAGTGAATCATATATTAAATAATTAATTAAATTAAAATTAAAAGAAAAGAAAGAGAGCCTAAGGGAGCATTTATTTCTTAAGTCACATAGAGCAGACTATAAAACTTTATTTCAAAATATAGATAAATATCAACTATAAAATAACGTGTATATTAAGTCCAATTCAACACAAAAAATTCAATCTTTTTTTTATTTTTATTTGTTGTAAATTGTTTAAAACTCACATTAAAAAATTTACCAAAACATGTCAATCGCAAGTTATGTGGGTGGTTTTCATACTTTTTGCCTAAATATTTAAGGAATATTAATACTCTCTTTTGTCTAAGGATGATTTTTTTTAATAACCACATAGTGTATTCTATGCTTAGTGCTAAACTGATCTGGTCAAAATCTCTCTCTGTCCATCTATCTATACAAATATATAAATATTTCAAAGGTCTCAATCTAAAAGATATAAGAACCTTTCGAGCTTAAAGACTTGAAGAGGATATAGACAAAACAAACAAATTAAAGTAAAATATAGTTATTTGGAATAAAGATTAGCCAAAAATTACCATAAATATGGAACATGTAGTTAGTTCATCTTAAATGTAACAAACACATTGATTCATTCTTTCGTCATTATATCTTCTTATAAAATAATATTTCATTTGAAACTAGTCAAAACAACCTTGAAAAAAGCAGTTAAAACGTGAGTTGACCTAGTAAGTGGATGATTCATGTACCAAAAGAAAAGTAAGTCGATGAGATTGGTATGAACACAGACACTGAATTATTTAGCAGAAGACATGGATTAAGCCTTTAGCAGCATATGTACTATTTGCTTCATGAGAACAACGAAGACGTATCCCACTTTAACACGTCTATGAGCAGTGCCACAACCAATCAAAACCTTCAAACAAGGAATTCCACAACACCATGGATGGCCATGGATCATGGATGGTGATGGTGATGATGATGATGATGATGGATGATGATCATCATTTCTATAGTGGCTCTATGGTGTGTCTTGACTTTGCTTTGTGGGCATGTCAAAAATGATGATCTAGAAATGCAATGTACATAACTTGCCAATCATAAATGTATCCAAGATGAAAAAGTCAAACGAGAAATAGCAAAAGATTAAAAGAACAAAAGTTAAAGCTGCTTCTGCAATTCTATCTTTTAAGTAGAAGATCAATGCTTTTGCAAACACAATGATGCACCATCATGCTTCTGTTCATTTTTTCTAGTAAAGGGGTGCTTGCATTGCACTGCTCTGAAACTGATTTTACATATTTACCTTGTTGTTAGTGATTATATCTTTCTTGTTCTTCCTATGCTTTACATGTATCTTTTTACAAGAAATAATTATGGTTAGGGTTTGATAAAAAAAATACAATGTGTAATATTTAAAAATATATATATTCAACATAAGTACACTGTCTAGATCATTAGTTAAATTGACACAGTATTATGTTAATTAATGCATCCATCAATCAGCAAATTGTTTATTTTTTTCTTCTTTTTCACTTCCTTTGCCTACCCTAATTTTAGTTTTTAAAAAATTATAATTAATTAATTTTTCAGTTTCTAATAAAATATATTAATAAATTTCTCTTAAATAAATTAGTCAATGTTGTATTTTTACAACAGATAAAAATAATACATTTATTGAAAAAATGTGGTTACTTTAATAAATTTTATTTATGTAAAAAAAACTTTAAATTATAATAATCATATTTTAGTACGAACGAAGTATTTTTCTAAAAAATATATTTACGTAAAAACTAACAAAAGTGATCCTAATAAGATAGTTACTAGCTAGCTCGAGAGTCAATTTTGAGGAGAAAAGAGAATATTCTTTTATTTTGGTATCACACTAAATACAAATATGCAATTAAATTAAGACAAAAAAACAAAAAGCGTAATTTTTGAGTAACTAATTAGTATTATCTTGAACTTAAAAAGTATAGATAAACAGAAAAAAAAATCTTAAAAAAATCAGAGAGTTAGCATTTTTTGGTAATTATATCCAATCAAGTGTTCCTTCTTCTTTTTCTTCCTTGCTGTTCACAGTTAGTTCCGAAATTGTCAACGATGCTGATGCATCTATGATTCTGGAACAGAAAAGTAGATTACGTTTTAAAGTACGATTCATTTAGGTTTTGGACTCTGAACCTTAAATATTAGCTGGTCTGTGTGATGAAGCCGAAAGAAGGAAAATTAATAATATAATAAAAGCATGCAGACTTTATAGTTTACGCACATTAATATTTTAATCACCTTGTGTTCACACTTCATCAAATTAGGGTTCTTGCTTTAATTAAGACCAGATAAATAATCCTTATAGATTAGCCGATTCTAATAACCGATAAGGATGAAAATCTTCATGATGTGAAGTTGTTTATTATTGCATGCATAGATTATTTTCCTTAATTATGGTCCCGTATCATTGTAAAGATTTTCTTCTGAAATCATCATATTTTTCTCATCTTAATTTGTGGATTACATGATGTCCAAGATTTTTTTTTTTTTTTTTTTTTTAAGAAAACCAACCCATTAATGTAGGTCCTAGGAGTGTGAATGAATGAATATATATATATATATATATATATATATATATATATATATATATATATAT
>Ga0209700_109704_pt1 | contig 10811 bp, 4 predicted proteins | sample SiratroredBW_FD_187528 | JGI IMG/M metagenome (GOLD analysis project Ga0209700, IMG submission 187528) | Root nodule microbial communities of legume samples collected from California, USA - Siratro red BW (SPAdes) (version 2) | ecosystem: Host-associated > Plants > Roots > Nodule | place: USA...
TATGACAGGTGCACACCTCTTGATGTCTAACTCAATGCATGGGTCTTCCGGAAGTAGAGAGTCTAGTGTCTTTGTTTGTGAGTCAGTGTATGTATGATGTGAGATGAATTATGAAAGATTGAATTGTTGTTGTTTTGTTGAGATAGAAATCCAATTTATGAAAATATATATATTTTTGAAAACTCTCTAGCTTACCCTTTTTTTTATGTGTTGTTTGTTTTGTTTTTAAAACTGCGATGATCGTGTATATTACACGGGAGAAGAGGATTTGACAGGTGGTGGGAGTCCCCAGTAAACTGATGGAGAAGCTTTATTTTATTTTATTTGTAATTTTTACGAAGATATTTTTATTAGATCTTTTGTGGAGAAGTATGTTTTTAAATACATTATGAATGTATTAATTTTTATATTAAGGTTTATTATATAATTCTTATCCAATAAAGTTCCTATTATATGAAAAATATGGGATGTTACAATATAATATGTGATTCTTACCATACATATTATCAGGAAGCAATTTACACTCACTTTTGTTATATCAGGAAAAATTTAATACAATGCAAAATTTTATATCTTTTAATTTATATTTAATTATTATTCATAATAAACTGCATTGTTTCAATAAGCTAAATAATGTTTTTTATTTTTAAAGTTTAATTGCAGGGATAACTCATCACCACAATCACAGTTTGCAGTGAGTGAACGTTTCTACATTATCTGAGGTGCACTGAACCTAAGGTATAGCAAGTTGCTTGTCATTGTTCAATCATCAAGGTAAGTCTGTACTCTTGAACTACTAGTGCCTGTCTATGTTGCGTTTCAATCTTATATGAAAAATTAAAGTCTGAGAAGATGAAAGAAACATATTGTGAGAAACTATAAATTTTAATGAATATTCTTTTGCTTTGACTGAGTCATAGGAAAAAAATGGCAGAGTGGTAGGGATAGCAAACGACAATGTCATTTATTTCAAGTGAAAAAGATAATAGCCCATATCTGCTCTTGAATCCAAACGTCAGTCAATGTGAATTGCAAAGTTAGTTTTTAATAATTTTATGATTTAGGTATTAATTATTTTAAATGTTGTGGTTAGGATTTTTAATTTCATATTCCATTATTTGAAATTTAGCATTTAATTATTCTATATAAGAAATTAATAATTTTAAATGTCCTATTTAATTAAATAATTTTATGAAATCATTATATAATATTTGAGTCTTTAATTATTTCACCGTTGGATTCCATATTTAAAAAAAGCACACGTTTCAATAAATACACGTTTCAATTATTTTCCTATGGATTCCATATTTAAAAAAAAAACACACGTTCCAATTATTTTCCTATTCTGATTCTATTATTTTAAAATTATCTTTTAAATATTCTATGACAAAAATCAATCCATATTCTATAACAGAAATTCAACATTTAAATATTCTTTATTATTTTTAATGTACTCCAGTAAACTTGGTTGGTTTTTGAAATACAGGTAAATATTCTTTATTATTGTTAATGTACTCCAACAAACTTAGTTGGTTTTTGAAATACAGGTGAACTTTCACTTCTTCCAAATTTAAACTAAGACGGCTCTCTCTTCTATAACAAAATTAAGTGACATTTTCTTAATTTAATATTCTTTATTATTATCACTCCAACAAACGTAGTAGGGTTTTCAAATATATGTGAACTTTGCTAAATTGTTTCAGATTTAAATTAGCCACAGATTTAAACTAGCCACATTTATACGTGATTTTTTATTTAGAGAGGTATAGAGTGATATGTGCCTTTGAAATTGTAACTTTTGGATGTTATGGTAAATATTTAAGAATGGTATGAACATTTATGTGGTGAATTTAGTAGGTGTATTTTGGAACTGTAACTTTTGGTTAAGAATGGTATGAACTTTTATGTAGTATTTATGTAGTGAATTTGGTAGGTGTATATTGGAACTCTGAAACTTTTGGTTAAGAATGGTATGAATATCTATCTAGTTAATTTGATAGGTACATATTGGAACTGTAACTTTTGGTTAAGAATGGTATGAACATTTATGTAGTGAATTTGATAGGTGCATATTGGAACTGTAACTTTTGGTTACCAATGGTATGAATATTTATGTATTGAACCTGGTAGGTGCATATTGGAACTGTAACTCTTGGTACGCATGGGAGTTTATGTTTGAACAAGTGTTCTTCACAGTGTGCATTGCATTAAGGAATTGCTTTCAATTTATTTATCTTCCCATGTGATATACTGTCAACGTTTTTTTTTTTCTAACATAACCTTAATTCTTTTAAAACCAATTAACATGTTTAATCTTAAATAGTACATAATATGCTTTTATTATTGTTTATTTTATTTTTAATAGCTACTCAATTATTGTGCTAGACAATGTAATAGGTACCGAATAAAATCCTAACTATATCTTCTATTTTAATAATTTTATGTAGTTACATTAATTTTATGATTATATTAACTAACAATTTTAATTACTGTGTGATACTTAATTTTAATAATTGTTTCAATTGTGTAATTTAAATCATGTTTAATACTTAATTGTATGGTTTAATTGAATATTCCAAAATACAACTCTTGTATGACATTAATTAATGAGTTATTCAAAAGAGAATATCATTGAAATTGTAGTGAATTATATGATTTTTTTTAATTACCAAATTATATTAAATGGCTATTCTATCTATTTAATCTACATTTCTTTTAATTATTTATTGAAATAGTCCTGAAACCTTTATTTTATGATTTATTTTAACCAAATTTTATTCAATTTCTTTTTATTTCAACTTTAGTGCTAACTATACATATTGTTTAGATCAATTACAATGGCTTATCAGAGTAGACTCTAATCTAATATGTCACTTTTACGCCTATAAAATAAGCATGTCACAAAAGCTTTATGGGAAGGAAATGAACGACTCTTACGTCCTAGAAGACATGCGATCTGGGTGATCAAGCATACGGACTTGATTCACCGACGTGTAAAAGTAATGATGGATACAGCGGGTTTCGGACACCTCTTATCGTTCTCTGATATTCTGATAAATCACCATCTCGTAACAACACTAGTCGAGAGGTGGAGATCTGAGACCCACACTTTCCATCTTCCGGTTGGAGAAACCACGATCACATTAGAGGATGTAGCCTTGCAATTGGGTCTGCCAATTGATGGAGAACCTGTTACTAGAGTCACGAGTGGTGAGTTGGTCTCTTTCTGCCAAGACCTCCTCGGTACCACACCTCCAGAAAACATGGTATTAGGAAATACCATCAAGTTGTCATGGTTGAATAACACTTTCCAGCAACTTCCTGAGGGTGCAACAAATGATGTTGTAGCTCAATATGCTCGAGCACATATTTTATCCTTAATTGGAAGTATGCTCATGCCTGACACATCAGCCAGTAGAGTGCATTTAATGTATTTGTTGTTACTGGCTAATCTAAACAATGCCTCAAATTTTAGTTGGGGTTCAGCTGTTCTGGCATCTCTATACCGTGCTCTAGACCACGGGGTTGACTACAACCAAGAAAACATTGGTGGATGTATGCTTCTGCTTCAGTATTGGGCTTGGGACCGCATTAAATGTTTATCCCCATCATTTCCCCTCTTATCCGCAGAAGAAATTGATGCTGGGGTTGGTTATCCACTTGCTAAAAGGTAACATACTGAATTGACCTCAACCTTCTTTTTTTTATTGTTGTAACCCTAAACCTTGAAAATTGTGTTTATATTTTAAAGGTGGTCATGAGCAACATTGCAAAGACAACACCCACCAAGCAATACTGTGGCTATTCTCAGGCGAACTCTGGACGACTTACAACCACATGAGGTATTTTCTTGACATTTATAGGCTACATATAATATTATCCAAAATTCTAAACTAATTTATGTAATATTTTTCTGTAGTTCCTTTGGACTCCATACAGTAAGCCTGATGTTGCTCCCCTTATTGTTCATGATGTGTCTCCTGTAAGTCGTGCAGTGGTGCCTCTCATCTGCTTCGCCACTGTTGAATTCCAGCAAGCTGATAGGGTCATGTGACAATTTGGGTTTCGTCAACCCATTCCAATTGATCCAGTAAATTTAGATGAGGTGCACAAACAAGATATGAGGGGCAGAATTGACTGATATTGGCCACAATACCATCAAAATTGGTTAGCGATGTCGAACAATTGACACAATAGACTAATTCAAGGAGTCCACTTTAATGGTAATGGCCATTTGCGTGATAACACGTCATACATGCAATGGTATATTAGCCACGCTATCCGGTACCTTTCGCCTCCACAACGTGCACCCGCCGACGATGTAAGTTCACACACCTTTTCTTTTCATTGTGTTCTTTCACTTGACTAATTTTTTTTCCCTTACAGTATGACATGCCACAAGAAGCCCAACATCAACCTCCATATCAACATGTTGGGTCTTCTTCTTTCCATCCACAGTGTCCTCCTTACACATTTGGTCAACCAAGTCACTATGGTGTTCCTCCACCTGCACCATCCACATACATGGACCATCATCCACATATGTCATACCAATCTCTCTTAAACCAAGTTCCATCTACATTTAACATGTTTCCATCTCAAATGCCTGGTTTTTCACCTCCGCCAAATATCTTTGGAACGTCATCATTCACTCCACCATCTGCATTCCATCCATCATCATCTTCACAATACTATCGACCCAGAATGCCTACACCTGAGTCACAAAACGATAATGACGATGATGATAACGATGAAGATAACAATAATGATGACAATGAAGATGATGACCCTCATCCAGTACCACCTCCATCACACCATACTAGACCTAGGAGGCAAAAAAGAAGACTTCATTATGGCACGTCGTCGCATAAATAATTTATTACATTTTGTAATCATATTAATGAACTTTTATATTGTACTCTTTTTATTAATTACTATTTTTATTACTTAATTCATGCATAAATTAATTTCAGTTTGTAAATAATCATTTTCATTTTTAAATATTCCAATAACTTTAATCATATCCATCATTCTAAATTTCTATCAATTTTCATCAATTCACGACGTATTGATAGAAGAAAATAAAAAACTCTTTTCAAATAATTAAATATTACTTTAAAAATATAGTTATATATTTATATATGAGATTCTTCTAATAATACAAAAATAACCTTTTTTGCATTTTATTAAGGCTTTCACGGGTTTATATAAACTCCACGGTACATCACTTACGTACACCAATCACAAATATTATAAATATACTGAAATCGTGCTGAGATGGCACGATTTCAGTGTAATTTATTTGAACTAAAATCTTGCTGATGTGGTACGATTTCAGGATACTTTTTTTGAACTAAAATTGTGCTGAGGTGACACGTTTTCAGTTCATAAAAAATGCCCTAAAATCGTGTTGATCTGGCACGATTTTAATTAACCTATAAAATCGTGCCAACGTGGCACGATTTCATTGACTGTTAAACAAAATCGTGCTACTATGGCACGATTTTTTCCTTACGGTATCGCTATGCCTTGGCACGATTTACCCACAGTGGTAATTAAAAAAAAATTACCCATTCTGGACTTTTACAAACAAAATTGCACTATAATGGGAAATTTGCCAACATCTTGTGCTTGTTTCTCCACTGAGAGAGAAGACCCCTTGTTCAAGGAGGACAGGGAAGATGAAGATTGCAAAGAGAGAGGCAAGAGTAGGAAAAAGAGTGAGACTGAGAAACCCATCATCAATTGCACCAATCTCAATTCTTGATGATAGAATGTTGATACTTAGTATTTTTAGTGGACATGTAATTTAGGAAGAGATATTCCGATGTGATAGGAAGACTACTTTAAGAAAAGATTGTACACGCTCTCTTATCTATAAAATAAGCGGTGGGAAAGGAAGCCGAAGGATGCTCAGAGATATTTTATTTTTTAAATATGAAGGAAAATAATGAAGAAAAAAAAGTATATATTTAATATAACATACACATTAATCAACAAAAGAATAAAAAACATCGTACATATGCGAAGATTTAATTAAAAATAAAATAAGAACACGTCATTTGATCTATTGTAGCCGTCCAAGTCGTAATCCACTAGATAGTCACACATAGTAATAATTGACAAGTCTATAAATAGAAAGACTATATAATAATTGGTGTAGAAAAACATATTATACAATTAATTTAAACTTTTTTCGGCGGCAGTGTACCCATCATCTTTAGCGGCAGTGTAGCTATTAGGGTTCAGAACTCCCTTCTCAGCGGAAGCTCCCACTACAATGAAGCTGGTGTCGAAGACGACCCACTACGTGTCGAAGGCCTTCAAGGTGCCATGAAGCTTGTCAATGTTAGTTATCTGAACCCACAAGTGATGCTGAAGAGTAGTTGTTTGATTAAAGGCGAAACATCGAGACCTAGAAGATCTAGCAGAATTGTCGCTCAAATAGCTTCTCCGCATCTACGGCGATCTTTGAGGGATAATTTTGGCAGGAAAGTTTGACGGGAAAGCTTTTAAATGAAGTATTGATGGATAAGATTTTTTTTCTTCTGTTTTTAATGGTAAACTTTCAGAATATGATTTTGGTTTGTTTTATGATTTACCTCTATAATAGATGCTTTTTTTATTCTGATTAGGGGTTTAGTGTAAGTTTTCTGTGATGTAATCATCTTATACTAGATGTACCTCTTTACAGAGAACAGTTTCTGTTTTCTTTTTACCTTTATTTGTTTTATGTGAATAAAGACTGGAATAACTTTATTATTTCTATTTATATTAATTTTTTATTGTTGATAAAAAAAATATAAATTTTTTTTCATCTACTTTCATACATGAAAATTAGATAGTTAATTTGATCCAACTTACCGGTTGTAACTCGACCATCACAACAATAAAAAAATTCACAGAACCAAAACAACTTACATAAAGAAAAATTTATATGAACAAATGCCCAAAAATTAATAGTCTATTGGAGTTACTTGGACTAAGTCAATCCACAAGCCATCTTTTAAAATATTTTTTCACAAAATAAAAATCATGGATCTATTCTAGTTGAGTCACGTCAAATTAAACTCAAGTTAAATAGTTTCGATTCAAATTCGATTTGATATGGGTATAGTTGGATCAAACATAAGTCAAGCTTGTCAAATTAGACTCAAGTCAAACTATGTCAAGCCAAATCAGTTTAGGTACAATTAGGGTGAGTTAGCTTGGGTCATGTTGTGTTAACTCAAGTTAGGCTACATCAGACCAAGTCAAGTTAGATCCATATAAGACCTAGTTGAGTTAAATCCACGTCAAGCTAAGGTGAGTCAAGATCAAATCTAGTTTGAGTCATGTCAAATCAAGTTGAGCTCGGTTTGAGTCAGGTTAGATACACATCAAGCAATGTTAGCTCGGGTCTAGGTTAGGTTGAGTTAGGTAGGTTGGGTTAGGTCGGACTCGGGTCAGGTTGAACCAAGGTCAAGCCAAACTGGCTTAGACCCAAGTCAAGTTAGGTCTTAGTTACGAAAAGTTAGGTCAGTTGGGTCCAAGTAATGCAAGTCAGGCTGGGCTTGAAAAGGTTGGGTTAGGTTAGATCGGGCCCATCAAGTTGGTTTGGGTTAGACTTAGGTTAGGTTGAATTAGGTTTGGTATGGCTTGGGTCAAAATGGGATTAAGTTGGGCCTAGGTTATTTTGAATCGGTTCTAGGCAAGCTCATGTTAGGTTTGGTTGGGTCGAGCCCAAGTCAAGATGAGTCAAACCAATTAAACTAAATTTAGGCTAGGTCGGTCGAGTTAAGCTCAACTCAGGTCTATTTTAGATCAGATCGGATTGGCCTGGTAAATATTATATTAAACTGAATTGAATTTGATCAAAGTCATGTAATATCTTGTTAGCCTCAAATAAACCTAAGACAAACTAATTTGAGCTCAAGGCATATAGGTTGGTTGGGCCTCGCAATTAAGTTGTTAATAGTAAAAATCAATTAATTATCTGTTCATAATTACTTTAAAATATTTAAGAATCAATGTCATTAAATTATTTATGAAATTTAAAATAGTAGGTCAAATGCACTTTATGTGAATTTTAGAGACTGGAATTTTTTTCGTTAGAGTTGATTTGCGGGCCACTCTCGTAAAATTGAAAACTTCAATGGAAATATAGTTATTATAGATATTGTAACTATGTTTATTTCTTTATTTAATGTGCTTGTTTTTAATTTATGTTATTACTTTCGATATTTTAACTTTACTTTATATTCCACATTTTTACTTTACTCTATAGTTGATGGTTACACATTTACTAAAATTGGGATAGTTGTTGACTATAGTTGTATGACGATTGACTTATTTATTTTTGTTTTCAAGTCTAGACATTTTTTTTATTCAAAGCAATTCTAAATTGGGATAATATATAGATTTTATGGATTTATATATAGAGAGAGAAACCAAACTCTAATTCAAAACGGAAAGGACAATATTTAATTTCTACTAGTAGGCCATTTTAAAGGAGAAAAAATGGAGAAAAAGATTGAATGAAAGATGTGGTCGACTCTTTTAAGCAATTGATACATGTATTAGGTGAAAAAATTTATGAAATTGAAATCAAAGAAGTGTTAGATAAAATGTGTTTCGTGCCCAACCTAAGAATAACAAAGGACTAAAGTTGTAATTTAAAGACATTAATTTCGTTAAAATATAAAAAAGCAATTACTCACAATCTATTATATTAATTATGTTTTTCTATCTTTTAATTTGAAAAACAAATATAACGAGTTTCCACGTTCACACTGTGCTTTAAGAATTTCTAACTTGTTCCAAAATGTAGAATGATTATGAAATAATCTTGGCTCTTTCCAAATGAACCAGTCTTCTTGACGTAGACCATAAAAGTCTGTCAACGAAGCCAGTTTTATATAAAACATCCATCAACACACATCTTGCTTGCATTGTTGCATGAAAATGGCTTCCTCAATCTTACTATTTTTTTTTCCTACCATTCTTGTCTCTGTAGACTTCACATTTTACGTCTTCATCACTCACCATTAACTCATCTCTCTTGGTGGAGAAACCACAAGACGTTATTCTCTGCCCAAATGACGTTTTCTCCGCTGTCTTCACTGTCACTAGTAAAAACACTAAAAAAAATATATAGAATGGGATAAAAAAATTTCAACTGAATTTTTTTTTCTTTCTTATCTTTTTCAAATAACAGTCAAAATTGATGCATCTTTCATTCTAACATCCAAATTATTTTTTATAAATTTAATTTTTTTATTATCAAATATAATTTATTTTCTCCCAACTCCAATTGATAATACGAATTCCTTTAATCTTAAATTTTAATATTTTATTAATATTCAAAGTTTCAATAAAACAACATAAAAATAAATAAATATATTAAATTTAAAAGTAATATATACATCAATATGTAAAATAAGAAAAACTATTATAACAATTAGTTAAGTAAATACGTTGACACTTCTAATAACTTTATAAAACTATTTAATATTTATTATTTTGGTTTTTCTTCTTTTTTTACAATTATATATACAATTATTAGATTGGAGACTAATTCGGTATGAAATGTGATTATAGTTAATTTGATAAATTTTGGTATCCCAACAATGAAATACGAAATGCCTTAATATAAGTTAATATCTTCAAATAATTAATCAAGAACTTATATACATGTTAATGTCATTTTTTTGTTATCTGAGTCCTAAATCATTATAAACAATATAATATATTTTCTCTTCGTACACAACCAAGAAGGTAAGTTGTAAATCATCAATAAAACTAGCCATGAATTGTCTTTATTATTAAGTTCTCAAGATGATCGAAGAAGAATAGATGGTCACGTATTTTCCCCAAATCGTGACGTATTTTTCTCAAATCCTGGCATACTTGATTCAAATAATGAATGCAAGGACAATATTATGTCACATTATATAGATTTTCGTTTTGGCAAGCAAATTGCAAGAACTCATTAACTTCCTTTTCATACACTTCACTAAGGTGATGTGCATTCATCCAACTTTACTCCATATCTATGTATGTTACAACCTCCATCATCATCAATCACAAGAATATGAAATTCTCATTTTTCTAATTGAAGGTGAGACCCTACCCATTAGAGAAAACACTTTTCATAATTTCATAACACATATAAACAAATCTATTGTCATAATTTTGATAAAATTTCGGTAACATTTTACATTAGTTTTCAAATTATAGAAAATGAAAGTGATCACAAATCACATAGTCAAGTATGCACCTAGAAAACAATACAAAATGGTTTAAACCAAAACTTTATCAAATTTAAATATAAACTTACAATGTGTATGTATTAAAAAATTATGAAAAATAATTTTCTCAAACTATCCAATCGGACAATTCAAGATTTAATATAAATTTTTAATGTTTAACCATTTTGTATTAAATCTCAAATAGAAACTAAAATTCACTCAATATAAACAACAATAATCTTAGTGTAAATAAAGTCAGTATAACTGAAACATACAAAATCACCAAGACATATTATAATACAACTTACTTCTATGATCAATCTAAATTTTCCTATAATTTTCTTAAAATATATAGTATAAATTACCTATAATTTAATCTCTAAAATTATATACAAACTAGTGACCTAATAATTAAGACACTCTTACTGACTAAAATAAAAAAATTGTCCCTATTTTTTTCTATTCCTAAGTTTTAAATTTCAATTTTAAAAATTTAATAAACATTCATCTACACTAATAGATTAATTTTAACCATTTAATTTTAATATTTAAAATTTCATATATATATATATATATATATAT
>Ga0209700_109705_pt1 | contig 10809 bp, 5 predicted proteins | sample SiratroredBW_FD_187528 | JGI IMG/M metagenome (GOLD analysis project Ga0209700, IMG submission 187528) | Root nodule microbial communities of legume samples collected from California, USA - Siratro red BW (SPAdes) (version 2) | ecosystem: Host-associated > Plants > Roots > Nodule | place: USA...
TAATGTTTATAATATTGGTGAAAAAATATTAATAATATATTAATATTAATATTAATAATAATATTAACATTCATAGTAATATTAATATTGATAATATTATTATTAACTATTATTATCATTATAATAATAATAATTAGTTATAATATCACAAATATTTCTAATATAACTGAAAATAAATTAAAATATTAATAATATTAAAACTAATTTTCATATAAATATAAATAATGTTAATAAGAATATCAGTAATATTAAAAATATTATTAATGTAAATATAAATAATATGAATAGAAGTAGTAATAATATTTCATATATTAAAAATCATATAATAATAATAATATAATAATATTAATAATACCAATGATAATAATAATATTAATAATAGTAAGAAAAATATTAAAAATACTATTAATATTAATTATAATATTAGTAATATCAATAAAAATATTAATATTGTTAAAAATATTAACTTTTGCTAATATTGTTATTAATAAATTAATATGAACATCATTAACAGGACATAATATTATTATTAGTAGTAGTTTTATCCATGAATATAAATTCGTAGGTATTACCCACGAACATAGGTCCGTAGGTATTACCCACAAACATATGTCGTAGGTAATACTCATGGACCTATATCTGTGGATAATACCCACAGACCTATGTCTGTGTGTAATACCTAGAAAATTATATCCGTGGGTAATACCTACGAACTTATATTCGTAGGTAATATTTAAGGACCTATATCCATAAGTAATAGCGATAGATCTATATTCGTGGGTAATATTAAAAGATTAATTATAATAATATTAATATAAATAATACTAATATTATTATTATAATAATAATAATATTATTAATATTTATTATCATTATTACTATTTATAATAATAATAATATCTAATAATAATATTAATACTAATAACAAAAATAAAAGTAATATTAGTATTTTTAATAATAATATTAATAAAAAAATCTTTAAAATAATAATTTTTAGGGTGATAATAATAATGATAATAATAATAATTTTAATAACATATTAAAATATGAATAATATTCTCATAATATTAATAAAATTAATAATAATACTAATAATATTAATGTAAATAATAACAATAATATTAATATTATTAATTTAAATATAAGTCATGTAAAAATATAGTTTTTTAGGTAATATTCTCATATCTTATGTTGAATTTACCTACTGATACAGATCTATAGGTAATAATCCGTGGGTAACGTTGAACTTTCCTACAGATACAGATTCGTAGGTAATAATCCGTTGATAATGCTGAATTTACCTATGAATACAGATCCATGGATAATAACCTTGGGTAACGCTGAATTTACCTACGGATACAGATCCGTGGATAATAATCTGTAGATAACGCTGAATTTACCTACGAATACAAATCCGTAGATAATAATCCGTGAGTAATTTTAGTTTTTCTTGTAGTGAACAATCAATACAAGAACAAGAGATCATGTGGGTAAGATTAATCATAACTTAATATCAACAAGTGAAGGTGATCTTAAAAAAACGTTCTTCTTGAATCAAAGTTTCTAATCACAAGATCAAAGTAAGACAACTCGAAGAAGTGTGCCCAATCTCAAGTCAAAGTCTATCTTAGTATGTAAACTATTTTTAGAAATAATAACATTGATTTCATAAATTTTGGTTTTGAAATTAGAGATATAAGAATTTGGTACATGATAGTTTTAATTGACTAAAACCACTTCAATATATTAAAACACAATTCTCAAAGTTTTAATATTAAAACCATATTTTAATATATTAAAATCACTTAGTGATTTTAATTACTTAAATTATCATTTTAATTAATTAAAATGTGAAAGTGGCTTAAATAATTTTAATTGGTTAAAATCTTGTTTTAATTGGTTAAAATTAAGATCACAACTTTGAGTTTTAGTAATTTTAATCGATCAAATAATCATTTTAATCAATTAAATTGTTCTTCCTTGCCTTTTAGAAAATTTTAAAATATTAAAATGTATTTTAATCTATTAAAATACAACTAAAGATTACAAGGACTTCATACCACTTTTAAAAGTTTTATAACTTGGAAAACATTCAAATCAAGACAAGAGAAGAACTTACAACAAAATTAAAACCATAAATCATAATACAAAACACAATAAACACATTCTTGATTCAAAGTCTTTATTTGCTTGATCTTCCCCTTCATCACTTGATCTTTCCTTCTTCCATTTACTTTGACATAATCAAGATCTTCATTAGGTTGGAATCATGAAATACTTCATACATATGTCAAAATCCCTTTATTTGATAATGTCAATCAATGCATACTATGATTTTATGGTACTACCTAGAAACATAGTGGAAAATTTCTTTTGTCCTTTTCTTGGCTTCATCTAATGGAAGTAATGCATAAGTGGAAATAAGAGGCAATAACAGAAACTAAGATTATGATTGATTGATAGAGGAATTAAACAAAACACCAAAGAAAATGACAATGATAAGGAAATGCAAAGACAACACTAAACTAAACTTTACCAATGAATACAAAAGTAGAAAATGCAGAAGCGAAATAAAAATGCAGAAATGAAGAAGTGAAAAGGAACCAAGTCAAGAGTTGTATTTGAAATTGCTATCTCACAAAAACTATCTGCTCTCCATTGGTTTTTTTTCCTTACAATATTCAGAATTTTTCATTACCAAAAACGCACAGTTTTGATCCCAACTAAATTGGAGGTGAAATGACTAAGTTGTCATCAATTAACTATTTCCGCTCAAAGTGTTGTCCAGATTTCGTACACCAACTACAAGGTTGATTTTGTCTACGTTACAATTTGAATTTGATCTTGTACACTCTCAAAACGTTTGTAGAGTTATCTACAAAACTACATAAAGATCAAGTTAATCCGAGGTCTGTAGCAAAATTTATTAACAAAATACGAAACATGCTCAAGTCTAGAAAATTTCCAAAAATTTCATCAAATTGAGTCAAACTTTCAATTACAAACCAATAAGCCAAAATACAGAAAAATGGTCCAAAACTTATCATTATTCTTATCATTATGCAATAGGAAAGTGGTTAAAATAAATACATATTAGTGTCTGATCCTAGTCATATCTTAAGAGTGGATGAAGTACATATTAAGGAGAATTTAAGCTTTGAGGCTCAACCAACCAGAATTGAAAATTAGCAGGTTAAGCAGCTCAGAGGCAAGGCCATCAGAATGATAAAAGTATTGTGGGATACTAGGTCTGGTAATTTTACTTGAGAGTTGGAGGAGACTATTAGAGAATCTCACCCTCATCTATTTGATAATAAGTCAATTTTTAAAAACAAAAATTTTTCTTGTTGGAGAGAATGTAATACTCTAGAAAATAATTCTTTAAAGTAGAAGTGGTAAAAGTGAAAAGAGACACTTAAATATTTTATTATTAAATGAAAAACACATATTTATAGAAAAATTTGATATTCAAGTCTCATCTTTACAAAACCACTATCTCTTTAGAAATAAAAACTTTAGATTTCCTCAGCCTTTTCACTACAATTCTAACTTTGTTCCTTATCAGATTGACGATCGGATGACACCTATAGATTCATGATGACAAACTGAGTAAGACTGCCTGGTCATAATTTTGATTGGGTAAGTTCATTTTCTATTCATTTCCTTTGTGATAGTTTGCTATTGTTCTTAGTTACTCTAGCAATCTAGGAAGCATGTGACATTTAGAACATCATGATATTAGTTTATGATCATAATGGTATAGTTTGACCTTTGATCAAAGCTCTATGGTGCAAGTTAGGAGATCCTTTGTGAACTATAGGCTTGAGAGCTCTTTTGAAGAGTGCTCTGCTTAAGCCAGGTAAGAGAAATTAGTTGCACATTTTATACTAATTAGCTTTCTTCAAATAGAACTCTAGGATATAATACTTGAATGTATAAATCTTTGATCGTCAATGCTCAAATTTTCTTTGCAGGTTTGAACTGTTCCTTGAACACTGAATGAGTATGATTGTTTGATTTGTGTGATTAGTTGACTTAGATTGAGTAGTAGAATAATATTTGAATGTAGTAGTGTAATATTTATAAATTAATTTTGATAGAGGTAAGATTGAATATGCCTTGTGATGATGTATTAATATGTTTTAAAAGCTTAATTTTAGTTTAGTATTTGGTATATGATGTTGATATTGATATTGAAAACATAGATAAATTAAAATGATGTGTTTTGAACTATATTAGATGGGTTATGACAAAATGATGATATGAAATGTGTAAATTGAAATGAACAGTATTTGATGAAAGTAGAAAAGTAGTTAGTCTTTGTAAAAATTGTCTTCTGATATTTTTATTTTTGTTCAAGCGAGGAGATTCTCGCTCAAGCAAATATTGGGACCTGCTTTTGAGTTCATTTTCGCTCAAGTAAAAATAGTATTAGAACTGGAGTTGCTCTTGGGTTCATTTTCGCTCAGGAAATTTTCGCTCAATCGAGTACATTCTCGTTCAAGCTAAAATATTCTCACTAAAGCTAAAAGAAAAACTTAATTTGTGTAGTTTTTAATTGTTGGATTCTTTTGTAATGCCTTTTGTGGATGTAAGATAAATGAATTATTTCTGATTTATGGTTGAGATTAAATAATATTGAAAATTATGAAGTTTTTGAGATATTTAAACTTGAAATTAAAAAGTGTATGAATGTATGAGTGAAAAGTCGAGATGTTATGACATGATTTGAAATATATGTGGTCTGTGATTGAGACATAGTATTTTCAAAAAGCAAATTGTGTCAAGATGTAATAGGATGTGCATAATATAATGATCTATTAAATAACGATTGATATCCTGACTCTACTAATAAGAGAAATCAAATAGATGAATTATAAAAGGTGGTGAGAGTCGAAAGAGGTCCAAATTGGGTGACTGCAGCTTGAAATATAGCTGGTCAGGAAAGTCTCAGGAGAACTAACCTTGTCAGACAAGATTGTTTCATTGATCGGGGGATGTGTGGATTCACAGTTTGGAGTTGTATGATAGGTGCATGTCTTAGGTTCTATTTAATGCACGAGTCTTTCAAAAGTAGAATTGAGTTTGTCTATATTGTTTGATGTCATGAGTTAAGATAAGTAGTTGAGTTGACTGATGGATATGAAAATGGATTGTTGTGTGTTGAATGTTATATATATATATATTGTGATCAATTTAGATTATATGAGAAGTCTTTTAATTACTAGGTTACCTTTTCTTGCTTGTGTTGGTGTGTTTGTTTTCTATCTGTGATGATCGTATTATACACGGAAGTAGTTAATGTTGCATATGAGCCAGTTGAGGATGCTTTTGATTGAGTCCGATGCCAAATTTCTTTTAGATATTTTGAAAAACTCTTCATTATATAGAAGGATGTATTTTGATTTAAATTTTTTATTGGATAGATTATAATGTATGTACGTATATATATATATATATATATATATATATATATATATATATATATATATATATATATATATATATATATATTATAAACAAGTAAAAATAGTGTGAACTTATATAATTGGACAAATGAATTAAACATCTAAATTGTTTAAATACTATTAAATTATATTCTAATCTTAAAAGAAATTAAAGTATGAAACTACATAACTAAAAATGGTAAATAATTATAATAATAAAATAATAAAAAACATTATAAAAAGTTATTGTTGTAAGTTACGGTCAACTTACCAACAATCCAACCCAAACCTATTTTAAGTTACTGGTTAAGAGTGTGAGGTTCAATTTGGTTCATGTTTAATAGAATTATATTATTTTTAATTTAACCCAACTCAAGAAATAAACTTAAGGATTTTAGATTATTTTAACACCGCTAATGTAAGCATGTCCCTCAAAATTGAAGATTGAAGCTATGAAATAGGAGTGGTTGATCTTGCCACTCGCACACGAGAGAAGAATCAGAAAAGTGACTTGCATCATGATGGAGAATCTTAAGATATTTTCAATTAATTTGCGGATTCGTGAGTTAATGATGCTAGCACTGGGTCAACTTGTTAGGTTATGTAATTAATTATTATTGAAAATTTTATGTTAATTAGAGATATATCTAAATGATAATATATGAGTGAAACTAATCTTTATCTTATATTTATAATGTTGTCTATTTGTCTTAAGTCTTTTATTCTCATATTTTAAAATACTTCATATCTAAAAGTATAATGAAACTATAATATACTAGTGGATTCTTAAAAACTATCCTATAATTTTTAAAAATAAATTATTAGTGCACTAGAAAAAGAAAAATGTTTACCACATATTTAGTATTACAATGCAACTACATATTTAATTGAGAAGGAAACCAAACTTGTAACATAATATTAAATAACTCACAGTTGACTATTAACTAGTTTAATAACTAACAACCTTAAACCCAACAATACAGCAAGATTAAGGATACTACAAAAAGTAAAAAAAAATATAATATTTATAACGTTATGTTAACTCTTGGTTGATGTTATTACTAATAATGTTTTTAGTTGTGTTAATTGTGTGGATATTATTATTTTTCATCTCTTTGTGATATACTAGTTTACTTTTACTGAATCTAACTCTTAATATCCTTAGTATATTTTTACATTTATATTTTTAGTGATAATATAAAAAATCTAAATAGTAGTAATTAAATTAATAATAAGTTTAAGAAAGATCTTAAACCCTGAACCTTAGTATTGTTTAAGTTATTTGAAGTATGTCTATTGTAGAATAGATAAAAATTAATACGAATAGGACTATTAGAAGAAGTCGTAATCACACTATTTGTGTGAGTGAGAATTTTTAGAGACTGTAAAAAAAAAATTAATGATTGTTTCTCTTTTTATTTAAGAGTTCATAATGTTTTATATGCAGAAATTATGAGAGTAATTTTGACTATTGAATATTCTTAAGTTGGTGGCTATAAGTTAAAGTGGGACTCTTATTTAATTTGTTAAGCATTTTCTTCTTAACAAATTATTATATGATCTATTGGTTGAAGATGACATAAATACATAAAGAAATGTGATACCATGAATTTTAAAATTTCTCATATTTTTTTTTAGTGAAAAGATTATATTTTTCCGTCAAGTAAATCACGATTCACGTAAACTCACTATAATTTTGGGATTGAAAATAAAATAAAATTTTAAATAGTTTGATTCTCTTTCCATTTTTATTAACTTAAATTTCTTTATAATAAATTTCAACTTCTTTTTTTTTTAAAAAAATTTAAATATGGTCCCAATATTTTCGTTCTTTATTTTTTTATAATAACATTTGTTATGTGACCACACTATCATGATTTTTTTTAAACATCTAATAATAGGTACTACAAACTAGGAGAGAAAAAAATAAATAAATTTAAAATGAAATCAATTATATTATAAAGAGAGATAAACATACAAATTTATTAAATAAATATTATAAAATTTACTGTAGTATATTACATTTTATATAAAGGGTTTACTTAGATGAATTTTTTTTATAAGTATTTTTATGAGAAGTAATGCGGAAAGAAAAAGTAAAATAACTTTTTTATCAACTAAATTTAACTTATATGTAAATTAAAATTAAAAATATAGAGAAACTACATGAGAAAACTTCTATAGATTAATATATACATAAATTAATTTTATGAAACTAAGATTTTTTTAATTTTTTTTCTTAAAAGTGTTTATAGAGAATTTTTTTCAAAAACATTTAAAATAGTTTTTTTAGAAAAACTTATTAATAAAGAATTTTATAAGAAAAATAATTCACTTCACAATTCTATAAATTTTTACTTTTTCTAATCTTGTGTTAAAATTAAAAATTTGTTAGCAAAGCATATAAATAATATGTTGATTTGATGATGTTTTTGATAATTTTCACACATTTTGTCGATGGTTTCTCTCTCTATTTATTTTAGTATGGTCAAAATGTAAAGTATGAATCAATATTTAAAATAATCTTGAGCAAATTTCTATTGAAATAATTTTTTTCTAAATATAATAATAAATTATGTTTGTTAAGCATGCAATAGGTTATATAATCCATTATCTTAAAAAATAATTGATTATATTAATTTAAAAATGTTTTCAAAATTTGCAAATAATCAATTATATATGTTTTCAAAAACTAATTTTTCAAGTTTCCTATTTAATCGATTATGAAAAATATTAATTGATTATTTTGTACAAAAAGTGATTTCAAATTATAATTGATTATCATAAGTCATAATCGATTATACCAAGCTTTTTCAAAAGCTCAACATTTCAAAAATAACCAATAAGGTTTCAATAGTAATCGATTAAATTTCTATTAAAGTGTTTTTTGGGTTGCTAAATGAACATAATAATTGATTATTATTAATAACAATAGATTACCTTAAAACTCTTTTAAAAGAAGCTCATTCATTCATATCATTTTATACTTGTCAGACAGAGAGAGCTTGTTATTTCCTGATAGAAATATTATGAGAGTGCTATACATTTAGATCTTGATTAAAAACAATTGTTCAAGATTCATTAAAATTGGTGATCATGCTATAAATTATTCTCTAGATTTGTCATATTCTAGGTGATATATTTTCTTTTCTTTTATAATATGTATTGATAACTTTGTGCCGGTGTTTAGCGTGGTTGTTGTAAGTAATTGAATGTTGATACTGTCTTTGTAAATCTTATTAAATGGTATTTCAAGAAGTAGTTTATATTTGTAGTTATATATGAGTTATAGTAATTAGATAATTCAAAAACTGTTGAAAATCCAACTAGAGTTACTTGAATTAACGCAGATTCAAATATAATAAAAATAGTATAAAATTTGATGTATCTTTTTTTTCTCATGTTAGTCATATCTATATTATCTTAAATTCTTTTTACTTTTGATAATATTGATTATTACACTTCACTTAATTACTCCCATCAACAATAATTTTAAGAATACATTTTTAAAGTCTCTAGAAGTCATCTTTAAACCAATTCACTTCACTCTTAATTCTATTTTTTTTGTCATTTATTATTTTACAAAACTCAATTTATTTAATCTTTTTCATCTGCAAGATAAAGTTTTCTATAAATATAAATATAACTATGGACACTATTAATAAATATAAATAAGACTTTTATCAATAATAATTTAAATAAATATTAAAATTAAATTAAATTTATGTTCACTTAATTAAATATCAAAGATCATAATATTACTATCACTAAAATTAATACTAAATTAAATAAATATTATAATAAAATCAGATAAATATTAAAAATAAAATACGTTAAATTTTTCTCATTAGTTTATTATTATTATTTATTTTAAGTCAACTTAAAGTTGGCTTAGTCTATTATAATGAATGATATTTTTGGAAGTTAATGGTTAACATTCTCACATTGCATCATAAGAAAAAATTGTAGACATGGGTCAAAGAGTGAGAGGATGTTGTATTACGTCATAGTGTTTCTATAAATAGAGTTTCTTGGTGACAGTGGAATTTTGATTGGACATTAATGGTTTGAGTAAAAATTGAAGATGATATTGCTACTCATCATGCTTATTATGGACAATAGACATTAAAATGAAATGTGAGTTGTTTCACTACTTTCATTGCTTGATGACAATAACCCCATGTGGGATTTGTGTCTACAATTTGCATCATGGATACCATTTCAGCTTCAAATGGTTCATAATTAATACATTTTTACTATTTTTTTCACAAATTACTGGAAATAAAAAAAATTAATATTTATAATTTTTTTTTGAATTTTTATTATATAATTATTAGTGAGAACATATCAATTATGAAATAATATTTCTTTGGTGAATTATTAATTAGAAAACAATGTACAAACAAAAGTAGACTCCTGGTGAGATTTTCATAGAAGTTACAAAACATATGTAATATTGAAATAAAACCCAAATCTTCAAATTGCAAGTGTATGAAATAATATCTATTTTTAGATATTAGTCTCTTAAATAAATATAAGTGTCTTGAAAAGTTAATAATATCTTATTTTATGTCAATGAATACCCCAAACATAGAAAAGAAGAAAATATATATCATTAGATTAACAGCTCATACATACATACATATATAGTACACATTCTTAGCAAAATTATTGAAAAGTTAAGTAGAGTAGATATTTTTAGAGTGATTGAATTTGTTATGCTATCCTCTTTATTTGAATGTTACATGTTAAAACTAACCCTTAAATTATATGATTTGGTATGATGTCTTTTTTTTTTAATTGAATATTTATCTCTTTTCTTCAAACTTCTTGCTTCTTGTTATACTTTAGTTTTCTCAATTCAATATTCCTTTTTACAAAAGTTATATTCAAAATAAATTATTAAATAAGCACATTTTTATGTTATACGTTTACAATATATAAGTTGTATTAAAATTTGTACATATAAAATATTCGTGTATAAAAGGAATTTTCAAAGTGTTTTTTTTTTTTAATTTTTCAAGGAGAATTGTGTCCTCAGTACCCTTTCCTCATTAAGTTTTCTTGAAATATGTTTCTAGAAACAAATTTTCTTAATTAGGAAAATCAAAAGAAAAGGCAAGAAAAATGACTAATATAATAATGTTCATAAATATATATATATGAAATAATGATTGAACCTTAGACCATGAATATAATCTCCATGTAATAATAACACTGGCGTGAATGAAGACTGTTTTTTTTTTTTTATCTTTCTTTCTTTTGGCTAATAATATAAGTATTGACTTTCATCATCTTTTGATGACAATTATAATACTTCGGTCTGTGTATTTAACGGAATAAATGTTTCTTTTATTTAATA
>Ga0209700_109707_pt1 | contig 10805 bp, 8 predicted proteins | sample SiratroredBW_FD_187528 | JGI IMG/M metagenome (GOLD analysis project Ga0209700, IMG submission 187528) | Root nodule microbial communities of legume samples collected from California, USA - Siratro red BW (SPAdes) (version 2) | ecosystem: Host-associated > Plants > Roots > Nodule | place: USA...
GTCAACTATACAATGTAACTCTTATGAAACAGGTGACTGATTGTAAATTTTATTTTTCTTTCAAATTATTGATTATTTTCATTTTATTTATATTAAACATTTGTGGTCAATTATACATTTCACACTTTAAATGTTATTTATTAATTTTTTATTTTTTCTACTTGGAAATGTTAATTCTTGGTTATATTAATTACATTTGTGGTTAATCTTACATTAGTTCTAATTTGCACTAGGTCAATTTTTCTTGTAATATTTTTGTACAACATCTTCCTAGAACAAACTTCCCTCAAAAAGTCATCAACTCATCTTCATAGTCCAGTAAAATTTAACAAAGTGAGAAAAAAATTCTACATAGAAACCAAATTTAGAAAAAATAAAAAAATGTAATGTTCAAAATGGACGTAATGAAGAAAAGTGAGAAAAGAATAACGTGAAGAGAGATGTATTATTTTTAATAGCAAAAAATATAAATAAATAGGAGCACTTTAGGGGTGCTCCAACCTATTACGAGATAACACATAAAGACCAAGTTAAAAATTATAAATTGTAAGACATAATGACTCATAATGAATTACAACTCAAATGAAAATGCTCATTCCATCTTTAGTCACTGGCATTATAAGGACGCTCCTAAAAGCATATGCAGGTTTTCCAGGTGTCTAATTTGCAAACCATGTCCATTCAACTTTACCAACTGTCTTCATATTCACTTTTTATACACAAACCTGCACCATAATGAAGTCTACAAATTCTCTCACACATTTGATATGACCCTAAGATCCCACCTTGAACTAACCATAACTTCCCTATACAGATAACACGTTCCCCTGTGATTCATACAAACCCATACAAACCCATATGTGAAGAGAGATGTATACAAGAGAGGGAAGCAGGTGGATGTGAGAAATGGTACACTGGCACACTTTCACACATGTGACATTGAACAACACAATCAGTTTAATATTTATTTTTGTCAACTATATGATGTAACTCTTCTAACGAAACAAGTGACTAATTGTAAGTTTTATTTTTCTTTGAAATTGTTGATTATTTTCATTTTATTTATATTAAATATTTGTGGTTAATTATACATTTTACACTTTAAATGTTATTTATTAATTTCTTATTTTCTACTCCGAAATGTTATTTATTGGTTATGTTAATTACAGTTTTGCCCATCGTGTCCAATTGTACATTAGTTCTAATATGCACTAGTGCAATCTTTCTTGTATTATTTTTGTACATCTTCCCCCTCAAAAAGTAGTGAACTCATCTTCAAAGTCCGTTAAAATTCAATAAAGTGAGAAATTTTTTTTATATAGAAATCAAATTCAGAAAAAAAAAGTGGTGAACGAGATGAATGTAATGAAGAGAAGTGAGAAAATAGTAATGTGAAGAGAGGGAAGAAAGAGGACGTAAAAAATGGTATAGTGGCACACTTTCACACGTGTGACATTGAACAACACAATCAGTTTAATTTTCATTTTCGTCAACTATACAATGTAACTCTTCTCATGAAACAAGTGACTAATTGTAAGTTTTAATTTTTTTTTTTTGAAATTATTTGATTATTTTCATTTTATTTATATTAAACATTTATGGTCAACTATACATTTCATACTTAAAATGTTATTTATTAATTTTTTATTTTTTCTACTTCAAAATGTTTTTTCTTGATTATATTAATGACAATTTTGTCATCGCGTCTAATTTTACATTAGTTTTAATTTGCACTAGGTCAATCTTTCTTGTACTATTTTTGTACAACATCTTCCATGAACCACCTCTATCGAAAAGTTGTAAACTCATCTTTATAGTTTGGTAGAATTCAACAAAGTGAGAAATAAATTCTATGTAGAAACCAAATTTAGAAAAACAAAAAATAAAAAATGTGGTGAACGTAATAAAAGAAGTGAGGAAAAAGTGATGTGAAGAGAGATATATACAAAAAAGAGAAGAAGAACGTGAGAAATATAATAGTGACACACTTTTACATGTGTGACATTGATCAACACAATTACTTTAATTTTTATTGTGAATAATCTGGTCAACTATGTAAATTAACTCTTCTCTTCATGAAAGAAATTAACATATTGTAAATTTTGTTTTTCAACTTATTGATTATTTTTATTTTATTTATATTAAACATTAATGGTCAAATACATTTTTCACACGGTAAATGTTATTTTTTTTTTCTACTTTGAAATATTATTCCTTAGTTAGATTAATTACAATTTTGATTGGGCAATCCAAAGTAATGTACATAAGTGTAATTTCTCTTCTACTATTTGTTTGCAACTTTTTGCTTGTAAATGGGTTGAAATACTTAAATTACTTCAATTTAATATATTCTTTTCCTTTATAAAAAATTTTCATGATAACTTAAGAATTCAATAATTAAAGCTGCAAGGCTTCCCTTCAAGGATGATGAACTCATCTTCACTCTCATGTAAAGTCCAACATTGTGAGAAAAAAAATTCTAAACAAAGACACAATTTAAAAAAAAAAATTAAAAAAAGTGTGGTGAACGAAATGCACATGCATGATGAGAGAGAAGAGGAGTGAGGAAAGAATGACATCAACAGAGTTATATACAATAGAGGAAAGGAGAATAGTAAAGAATGATATGTTGACACATTTCTACAACTATAATCTTACACAACATAATCAGTTTAATTTTTTTTTTTCAGCTATACAATGTAATTCTATTCATAAAACAAGTCATTAATTGTAAATCTTTTATTATTGATTATTTTTATTTTATTTATATTAAATATTTATTTTTAATTAATACATTTCACACTTTAAATGTTATTTATTATTTTTTATTTATTTTTTTCTACTTGTATAACATTATTTTACTAAGATAAATTATTATTATTATTATTATTATTATTATTATTATTATTATTATGGAAGAGATAATAATATAGTTTGTAAGAAAACCAGGATAAAGAAAGGCTAGGTCCAATTGGGATTAAGTTTTAAACGAATGGATAATTTTAAAAGTTTTTAAATAAGATGAAATTTTTAGATAGCTAGGAAAGGTACATATTGTATAAAAGAAATAATTTGACTAATATTAGGTTAATTATAATTTTAATTTCCCATGACTGAATAAATTAGTGGCCTAACCTTAAAGGAGATGGTTGCGGACAAAATTGTATCTAATATTACGGAATGACTTTACAAAATAATATACAATGTATATCTTCTCACAAAATAAGTGACAGATTGTAATTTTTATTTTTTCCCTAAATTATTAGTTATTTTTATTTTATTTATATTAAATAATTATAGTCAATTAATACATTTTATACTTTAAATGTTATTTATTATTTATTATTTTTTCTACTTTTATAACATTGTTTAACTAATATAATTTATTATTATTATTATTGTGGATGAAATAATAATATAATTTGGTTTTTCATGATGTGAATTTTAACCTTATAAGATAATTAGGATAAAGAAAATGGTAGGCCCAACTGAAAATAAATTAAAAAAATGGATGATTTTAACAATTTTTAATATAAGATAAAATTGTTAGATATACTACCAATTGGTAGAAGGTACACATGATATATAGGAAATGGTTTATCAAAGAGTAGGTTTTAGAATTTTAATCTTTCATGACTAAATAAAATAATTAATATTATTATTATTATTATTATTATTTTTTATTATTATTACTATTATTATTATTATTATTATTATTATTATGGATGAGATAATAATGTATTGGCAATTGCTTCATGCACTCATCATATTTTTAAAATATCATAACTATTCTCGGGGATGTAAAAATGACTTCTGAAATTGATATTCCGAAATAGATATTGGGTGGAGGTGTAAAAATATTTCAAGATTTAGTTTTATGGAATGAATTTTGGAAGTGAAACTTTTCTTGGAAGTTTAATTTAAGTTTCTGAAAATATTGTTCTAAAAATATTTCGAAAAACATTTTTTTGGAAATATGTTACGAAAAACATTTTCTGAAAACCAATTTTGCATTTTAAAAATTATTTTTAAATTTTAAAAAATATTTTCTAAAAGTCAAAAACCAACTATAAAAAAAAAGCATTTTTTTCAACCTCATTAGCTTTCGAAATTTATTTTCGAAAGCCATTTCCGGAAACCAATCGTCGGAGAATTCTATACCGCACCATCACGGACTGTCTATCACACAACACGGAACAGTCCAACCACTACAACTCATTCTTTCTGTAAAAAATAATGATAGTATTTAGAAATGGGATGCACGAAGTAAATATGGGAGTACAAAAAGCAATTGCCTAACTTAATACATTTTAGTTCATGACGAGGATTTTTACCCCAACATGAGAACTAGGATAAAGAAAAGGCTAGACCCAGATTAAGTTTTAAAGAAATGGATGATTTTAACCATTTTTAAGATAAGATGAAATTGTTAGATATACCTGTATCTGATATAAAAGAAATAATTCATCTAAAAACAGTTTCGTCCATAAGATACACATAGTATAAAGTAAATAGGTTTTCTACTTTAAAGATAAAGACAATAAAAAAAATAATAAAACATTGATACCTTTATGCCATGATCCAAAATTAGAGAAAATTCTGACTGTCCTCATCACATCTTCCTTAATAATACAGAAAATTATTTTATAAAATTAAAATTAAAATTAAAAGATCGGAGACTTTTGTACCCATCACAATAACCATCTTAACTTCTTGGCAAAAATTTCATGCACCCATCATTTTTTACTGTATTTTATTATTGACGTAAAAAGACTAAAATACCTTTGTGTATATAATTTTATGACTTTCGAAAAATATTTTTCAAAAATATTCCGAAAAATAACGTAAAATATGTTTTCGAAAGTAGTTTCTGGAAATAGATTTTAGAAAGTATTTTTTTCAAGTATTTTTCAAAATTTAAAATATATTTTAGAAAATATTTTCTGAAAATAGATTCTGGAAAGTATTTTTTGACATAAATTTTACATTCTAAAATATATTTTTTGAATTTTTTTCGAAAAGTATTTTTAAAACATAAATTTTACGTTTATGAAAATATTTTTCAAAACTTATTTATAAAGAATATTTTTTGAAACGTAAATTGATGGGTGCAGGTCTTACAAGAGTATTTTTAGTACTTTTTGAAATTGATGGGGTGCAGGTAAAAATAATGGGGTGCAGAAAGCTTTTGCCTAACTTTTTACTTATGTCTTTCGTAATTTCTATATTTCAGAAACAGTAATAACAGGAAACACAATTAAGATGTTGATTACACCAACACTTAAATATTTCCTGCGTATATATTATTTTTTCAGTTCTTTTTTCATTGAGAAAAAAAAATATACAATTTTAAAGTACAAGGATTAAATATCCTTCAAATATTTTATTTTATTTATTTTGTTATTTGGTAAATCTCATTCAAAAATTAAAATATATGATTTACAAGTTACTAAAAAGTAATGAAGATAATCGTACTTCCCTAAAAAAAAAAGAAAACGATATGATATATCACATTATTAATTTAGGTTAATAATTTTTTTATCTATTTTATGTTGAAATTCAAAGAATTTTACTACCCTTAATAAAAAAACATAAAAAATCAAGAAAAGAAAAATACTACACAGTTTCTTCTCACACAAATAACAATAAGCAAAAAATAATAAGATTCGTTTTTCTTTCTCATAATTTTTATTTCACAACTGTGAAGTGACAATAAATCATTAAAAATGTATTTGTTTCCAAAATAATAAGAATATGAGTATTTTGGCCCAATCAATATATATGTAAAATTCAATAACTATTTAACCTTACTTGTTTAAAATATTTAACAAGAATGCTAAGGATTTATGTTAATAATAAATTTTTTCTTGTAAAAGCATAGTTTTAGATTTTAAAATAAATTCGAGATTTACGTTAACATTTATTTAGAAGATATTTCAACACTCAATTTCACCATATAACATCATATTATGAGAGATAAAACAGAAGAAAAGAATATTATATGAACCAAAATGATTTTGTGAGAAAAAAAATATATTGTTGGGATAAATATGTTATAGATCTTGAATCCTTTTTTTCATCCATCAGATTCATATCAATATCATGCTTAAAAATATTGAAAGTTTAACAAAAACAGCCAAGACTGATTTTAGAAAACATCAAATCATTTTGTCACAAATTTGCCAAAGTGATCAGAAAACAAAGTCTTGGTTGGGATCCAAACATTCATGTACTTAGTGACACCTGGTCCCCACAAGCAATAAAATAAAATACTATCAGCAACTGGCAAATCCATAAATTCTTCATAAAAGACTATTTAGTCACCAAAGTTAAAAGGTTAAGAAAAACTAGAGGTTTGTGAACATTGTTAAAATAAAAAAGCATGTTTGTGAAAATAAACAGTCATCTGCTACAACAAACATAAAGAAGCCACTCAAAAATCTGGAGATTACAATCTTCTATTTGTGACTCCTCATTAAGATGTGGCCACAGTGATCTCCTGTTAAATGACAAGACACCAACCAGTTAGGGAACAAACTATGAATCTGTTCATCAAATAATTTATAAAAGTTAAAAATGAGAGAAGACATTCAATAAATCATGCAACATTAGGTTTTGTTAATTTTGATTTTTTTTTAAGAGAGTTCTCAGTAAATCCTATGTAAGCCATCTAACATATGAAAATGTTTACATGTCCTATGTCCTATTTAAATCCCTGCACTAGCTAAATTCCACACACCCCCAGAAAAAAAAATAAAAAAGAAATAACTGGAAAAATAGTGGCAGATATTTATATTACAAAGTCACAGTGACATGAAAACATGAATAATCAGTTGTTTTTACTAGTAAGTCACAGTACCTTTAACTAACAGGTGGAAGAAACACCCTTATGAGTTGGTTCTTTGTAACCCTCTTTCTGCAGGTAGGACACTTACCCTGTGAACTTATTGCAGTGTGAATGCAACCCCTACAAAAGATATGACCACACCTGGTAGACATGGGTTCTTCAAAAGCATTCATGCATATTGGACAATCAAGTGTAGGTGGCTTCTTAGGAGGTTCAGGTTCAGGCTCAGGTTCAGGTTCAGGCTCAGGCTCAGGTTCAGGCTCAGGTTCAGATGGCTTCTTTGCATTTTCCTCCTGTAAAAAAAAAAGTGCCGAGCAATTTTAACTGTGACAGGAACAATGATATATTCACAACCACATTTACTCATTCAATCACATGACAACTTCAGTAGAAAAGAATAAGAAACATAAACATAATCAATACTAAAGTGAGGTATTGTGAAAAGCATAGACATGTGAAGTTCTTATGAACCATTAAAAGGATGGACAAAATCTAGTTATGTTTAACAAAAGAACTAATTTATATTGAAGCTATGAAATGCTGTACCAACAAATTTTTTGAAAGCAATCAGAAAACTTAAGCAGAAGAGATTGGTTTGGAGGATTTCATTACCGTAGAACTGCTACCAGGTTCAACAGTTCTATATACTTTTCCATCAATTACTATCTCTTTTGGCAATTCTCCAGTCTCATCTGCAATGGCCATGAATGACAGATATTAAACCACCACAGTTATACTAAGAACACATCATAAATCAGTAAACAAATAGTACACAAATCCCTTATCCACCACAAAAATAATGTGCAAAATCATGGTTTCCACATTTTAAAGTTGGATTTATTGTTATGAAATGATAAATATCATAAATCTAAGGGTATGGATTGATTAATTTATATATGTGCTAATGAATATCAATTCTTTTCCCCATTTGCTGATCTTTCTGTAGTTTGCATTTCATCAATTATAAGGCTATTCATCATAGATAAAACCTTCTAATAGATTTTGAAAATGTTACACTATATGGTCCAGTGGAGTGTTAAATTCTCTCAGTTGACAATGGAATCAAACAGAAATAGTTCTCGTCGTTCAAAAACTTGAAAGTTCATCAAAATTAACAGACACAGTGAAGTGTAATGCAAAGAACAGTAGACCACTCAAATTTGTGAAGGTTATAAAGAAATGGACCACATTCCAACCCATCAAACTACCCTCATCAATGTGGGATTAAAGTTATTAATAATTTCAAAATTAAAATCTATTTCAGAAAAGAAAATTCATCACAACAATTCTATGTCAGATTTGAAACAAGGTATATCCCAGGTCATGAAAAAGAACCAAAAAAAAAAAAAAAAAAAAAAAAAAAAAAAAAAAAAAAAAAAAAAAAAAAAAAAAAAAAAAAAAAAAAAAACACACTGATATACACTGTTCTTTTCAGTCAGCAAAAGGAAATAATTTATTTAAAAGTTACAAGATCTATACATCAAACACACAATATATACACATAGATACATAATTAGGTTTAATAAATACATTAATCATATCAGAATGAACATTTACAATTCTTCTGAATCTGCAGACACCCTATGTGAATATAATGGTATAACAAAATGGAAGTGAATCTGGAAACTTATCCAGATGCCAACACATGCAAACAGAATAAAAAACAAAATCACCACCAACAGAAACAAAATGATGACACCACAAAGCCAAATTCAAAAGAGAAATCCCAAAACACAATGAGTTACCTCTATCATAAATGCTCCTCCTTTGAATCCTCCTCCTCTGGTTGCTCCTAGCCTGAGACAACAAAAATCAGAATCACACACAGCAGATCAGTGTTTCCTAGCAAAGCTGATCAAAATTCTTTGGATCTCTTTCTTTTGCTGAGAAAACTAAACTTGAAAATTAATCTGAGTGAACTTTGAACCTGAGCAAATGCAGTTGGTGACAGTTCAACCACATCATCATCATCATCCTCCTCGTTTGGATCAACAACATAATTATTATCAACAGATGGTGGTGCCAAGTTGAGGTCCAGGTTCAGGCTCCACGTCTTCCTCTGACGGCTTTCCCTGGAGGATCTTGAACTCATCTTCTCAGTCTAGCAAAGTCCAAGAAGGTGCGAAAGAAAAAGAAATTGCAGAAAGAGACCCAATTCAGAAAAATCGAAAAGGTGGTGAAGAAATGCACATGCATGAAGAGGGAAGAGAAATGAAGAAAGACGAAGTGACGTGAAGAGAGAGAGATATATACAACAGGGATAAGAGTATGCTACAGTGGCACGCTTTCATGGTACCTGGCACGCTTTCACGCGTGTGACCTTGGAGAATACAATTCATTTTTGTCAACCATGAAATGTAACCCTTTTTCTGACAAATTGTAATTTTTGTATTTTTCTTTAAACTGTTGGTTGTTTTTGTTTTATTTATATTAAACATTTATGGTTCATTAATACATTTCATCTTTTAAACATTATTTATTATTTTCTGTCTTTTCTATTTTTATAATACTATTTTACTAATTTACTTAAAATTTATTATTATTACATTTTTATTATAAAAATTCTGTGCATTTTGTTTATTTATATTTTATAATTTTATTATTTTAAGAATAATTATTTAAAAAATAAAAATAATTATTATAAAAAGGAAAATTTTAAAATATCACAATAATAATAATAATAATAATAATAATAATATTAATATTAGTCTTGTTCTCTTTTTTTTATAATGGTCTCATCTATTCTTTCTCTCTCTGCATATAACCCATCACAAACATGCAGTTAGTGTTGGGTGAAGTGTATTGAATATTTCATTAATAAACTAATTTAATATTAATGTTTTAAACTGAAATGGAGAAGATATTTATTGAAAAGAGCTGTTCAATAAGATATGTAAAATATTCATTAATTGAAAACCATAATTTAACTATTAATCTCTTAATTGATTTAAAATAATTTATTTAAATATTATTTCATCTTCAATCAATACACTCCTTTTAATTTTACTATATACAATATATCATCTTCAATAAAAGAATCAACTTACTGAGTGTTTTTCTTTATTTTAAAATTTTACTAAATTATCTAATTTGGAGTAAAAAAATTATCTAAAATATATAAAATTAAACAAATTAGGTTATTTAGTTCTTTTTTTCTAATTAACTGATTGTATTTAATCTCTTTTATTATACATTAAAGATTATACTCTATTCTTAGAACTCAGATAAATAATGTAATTTGGAATGAAAAGTTTTAACTAAATTGTATAACAGTAAACACATTAGAAAATTAATTCATTTTCTAATTAAATTAATACATTAAATTCAAATTTTTTCTATACTAAAAATAATCATTATTCAGTTCTTAGAATTTAGATAAATAATGTAATTTGGAATAAAAAGAATCTTAAATAAAACGTATAACAATGAATAAATTAGGTATTTTGATTCATTTTATAATTAAATTAATAAATTAATTCTACATTTATCTACATTCAAAACAGTCCTTATTCGGGTTTTATTTCAACTAAATAATGTAATTAGAAATAAAATTATTACTAATTATATAAAATAAATAAATAAACAAATTAGGAAATTTAAATTCATTTTATAAATAAATTAGTATATTAAATTCTCTTTTTCTATACATTAAAAACAGTTCCTATGTTATCTTAGAATCCGACTAAATAATGTAATTTGGAATAAAAATGTAAAATAAAAATTGTGAAAATAAATAAAATTAGGAAATTTAATTAATTTTCCTAATTAAATTAATATTTAAGTTTTCTTTTTTCTATGTAATAGAGATAAACCTTCTTCGACTGTTACAATTAAAAAAAAAAGATGTAATTTAAAATGTGAAAAAACATTTTTAACTAATGCATAGAACATTAGAAGGTAATAATTACATACCTTAATTTATTTTTTAATTAGTTTAATATATTTTATTCTCTTTAAT
>Ga0209700_109708_pt1 | contig 10804 bp, 3 predicted proteins | sample SiratroredBW_FD_187528 | JGI IMG/M metagenome (GOLD analysis project Ga0209700, IMG submission 187528) | Root nodule microbial communities of legume samples collected from California, USA - Siratro red BW (SPAdes) (version 2) | ecosystem: Host-associated > Plants > Roots > Nodule | place: USA...
AAACACTATCACATAAAGCTTTTAGATGGATAAAAGTGCTAGAAGATAAAAATAAGACCAGACTTTGAGCTTCTTTAATATCTCTGAGAATTCTAATTATTGCATTATAGTGAACAATTTTAGGCTTAGCAAGAAACTGAGAAAGTTGTTGAACAGAAGTTTATGTCCTGTTGGATATTAGTGAGATATATAAGGCTTGAACATCGGTGGAAGACATATTTCTAGTAGAAGACAATTTAACAAGATTATCAATAGGAGTGAGTGCAAGTTTGCATCTAAAAAACCTACATTTGTTAACAATTTCAATGCATATTTTTTTTTATTTATCATTATCCCTTTCTTACTTCTTGTTACTTCTAAGACTTAGAAAATATCTTAAACCACCAATATTCTTGATCTTTAATATCTTATTCAAAGCTTCTTTGACTCGATTAGTCTTTTTTTTATCATTTTTTGCCAAAATTATATCATCCACATATACCAATAATGTTTCAAAAGATCCTTCAAAAAATTAATGAATAAGAAATTATCATTCATACATTGAGTATATCCCACAAAAATTAAAAAAAAAAAAGATTACAATTTAGCAAACCACTCCCTATTAGCTTGTTTAAGGCCATATAAATCCTTTTTAATTTACAAACTTGTCCTGATTTAATAGAAGCCAATCCAGAAAAAGCAACACGTATACATCTTCTTGTTTAAGTCAATACTTTTCTTGTTTATAATTATTTATTTATAATAAATGATCCCTACTTTAATTGATTCTAGAACTAATTACACTTGTGATTTATATTGTGATTCATTTTGTATGTAGCCCATGTGCTAATATAAATCAATTTCTAGCCACTGATTACGCAAATTGTGATATAGGATGTGATATGGATATATCAACAGAGTTACTTGAACTAGAATGTATAAATTTCGTCATAGTAATTCATGATAACATTGCCTTAGTTTTTAATCTACAGCAAAATTCAGTGCAGAAGGAGCAAACATTGTTAATTCTTCATGTAGATGATAACAACTTAGCAAAGGATGACATTGTTTTTACATATCTAAGCTTTTGTAGACATCCTCCTCCCCAACCATCACCCCCTCTTGAGGTAATACCCATTCCATTACCTACCACACCTAGATCGTCTATCATATCTAGACCTTATAGTCAATCCTTCCACCACTATCTTACTAAACCTGCACCAACTTCACCTATTTCTAAGTTTGTTGGGTGAAAAATGGTTTTGTGGACTTGAACTTATTTGTGAGGTGTTTAATAATTAAGATTAGGATCCTCAAAGTGATCAAAAAGTTATTATGATGTTCATGTTTCCTCTTCTTCTCTTGAATCTTTATTTTCTTTAGGATTCAGGTAAAGAAGAAGTTAATTATATTTCTAACTCAGTATTGAGTTATAGGTTTTGCATGTGAAGTTTGAAAATCAAATTTTATAATTTTATAGAATAATTTAAATTGAATGTTTTTGTTTTTCTATAGACTTGATGAATTATGACTTAATTATGATTATTTTAATTTTTGTATTTGATTGATCATTTGAAAGTTGAGTATGTTAAATGATATAACATAAATGAATATGCGATGAGAGGCAAATGGTGGATTGTTGATATATGCTTAAAGTTTACTTAAAGATAGATTTAATCAAGTTGTTGTTTTAAAATTAATCTTAATAAGTCCAAACTCATTTAGCCAAATACTTAAATGATATGTTCAAAACTAATAAAATCTAGTCATTAATTAGAATTTGCTTATTACTTTTATATTAGTAGATGAAATGATATTTAATTTGGTGATAATTTATGTAAGCATGCTAAATTTTGAAGCATCAATCTAGTTATGGTTTGAGTTGAGGTCACACAATTAAAATGCTAAGTTTGTACTTTGTGAAATTTGGAAGTTTAAGATGTTGATATATACATTTATTGTTGAAGTGGTGAATTACTTAATTGATTTTTGGTCTGATAGATTTTAGAGAATATTATTCACATGAGTAGTTTAAGATAACGTACACCTCCACACTTATTCAAAAACCCAGTATGAAGACAATTCCAAAACTTCTTTATCCTTTAACCTATGGATAATCATGGTTTTTTTTTTTAAACTTGTAATGATTATTAAAAATAAGAAAAATGCTATAGGCTCAAAGGGGCCAACTAATGGATTATCATGAAGGTAGGCTAATTAATATGACTTAATTTTAACAAAGAATGTCTTAATCTTATAAATTTATACATATAAAACAAAGTTGTAAAATAAAAAATCAAGCTAAGTTCTACAATATAAGTGAACAAGAGTGAAAATACACTTAAAAATAGCATTAGACAATCTATTAGATGTCTTTCAGTAAGGCTTAAAAACTCACCAAGAACAGATTTATCATAAAATATTCAATCCAGACTTTACATAACCAACTTATTTATCAATTTTTAAAGAAATCCAAATAACACAAATTAAGAAACTTAGATTTTGGAAAATTATAAAACATATCAGTCATTAAACAATTTACAAACTCAAAAAAAAAAAAAAAAAAACAAAAAAAAAAAAAAAAAACAACAACAACAAAAACTAAATTCTTCTCCCCGCACTTAAAACATATATTGTCGTTAACGTAAAAGCAAGTGAATTAAATATCAAAATAAATAATAAAATAAAGAAGGAAAGAAAAAAAGATTTCCTTGATAAGCTGAAGGGTATGCAAATTCTTATATGAAAAAAAATAATATCAGATTCTTCCATCGTCCCATCTTATAAGACAGAATTCTCATAAAAATACTTAAAATGACAATCATTGACTTTCACAGGAGATTAAATTTGAAAAATAATTGAACACTTAAAAAATTAACCATCAGTTACATCAATTAAATTTATTGAGTTATTGACAAAAGGTAATAAAAATAGTTAAAGTTTATAGTAATATATATAATAATAACATATTTATTTTCCTTGTTAAAGTTTTATATAATGACATATATATGATTTATATATGCGGATTGCAAGTTTATTTTCTGAAAATTAGTTCTATAGAATTTTGTAATGACAGTAGATAAAACTCAACTTTTAGATATTACCAAAAAATTATTATCTCAAAAGATAAATAAGTAATATATATATATATATATATATATATATATATATATATATATATATATATATTCTAATTCATTCTTTTTTTAGTAATAAGATATAAGAAAATTCAATATCAAACAACAATTGTTACTCTAATAAACTTTGACAAAAAACAATATTTGTTTTTTTTAGGTTTTGAATTATGATTCAATTATAATTATTTGTTATTATATTATACTTTAAATTTTTCATAAATACATTATATTAGTGACTTTTCAGTAAGTTTTTAAAAAACCAATAAAATATAGATCACGTGTTCTACAAATAATTGAAAAATCACTTAAAAATAAATTATTTTCTTTACTTTAAAAATGTAAATTTACTAAATTATTCGTATAATTTAAATAAATACATTAATAGAAAATTACACGCAAGTTAAAATAGATCTTAAATATCAATCTTTCTTTAATCTCCCAGTTAAAGAAGAAGATATCAATACACGATTACAACACTCTATATCAATGCCTTATTTTTTTCTAACATATATATAATATCAATCTTTCTTTAATCTCTCAATTAAAGAACAAGTTATTGTTATGACACTCTAAATTATTGCTTTGTTTTTCTCAAATATTTCGTATAGGAATATATGTTCCAATTTATTAGTATAATACTTCTATTTTGTTTTCAATGGTTGCTTCTATGTACTACAACATAGTTTTAATACATGAAAAATAAAGAAAACGGTGAAAACAAGACATACAAAATAAAAAATAAAAACAAAAGTATCCTTCATATATATGTATATAATTAAAATATAGTGTTTTTCTTTTTTTTTTCATTGTTATAATGTAATATTATATTAAAACAATATAATATAATAAAAAATGTGGAAGATCAATAATGAAAAGTATCTCTAACCTCTTGTACGATTTTGGAAAGTTTTGATGTTTTTATCTCTATTATAGGTTTCTCTCAATATATGAGTATATATATATATATATCAAAAATGTATTGATACGATATTCATCATGTTCCTATTATTATGATAATAATTATATCTATCATAATTACAGTCAACATCTTATTATTATTATTGATTGTAATCACTCATATTTATTAAATCTAACATCATCACTGTTACCATGATTATTAATACTCCGGTGGTTGCCATTAATACGATTTATCATTATTAATTACATTATTATCTGGTTATGAGTGTATCAAAATTTACATAATATTAATGCTTACTTTTGCCTTATTTAATAATTCTGTAATCCTGTTTGGATATGTTAATCAAGAAACGAATTCAAAGTTACTTTGGAGTGAATTAAAAAATTGTGTTGAGTCTTTTATTAAAGGAGACCTACAATGGCTACCTTTTCAACAGCTAAGTACTATTCATGGGTTGGTATTTGATCAAATAAAAGGTCGACCATGTGGCATGTGTCATACACATGAAGGACCAAAAACACTGCTATTATTGCTTCATATTCCTCTATAATGATTGCTAGCCGTTGATTGAATTTTGTTATTATTGTTCTGATTAAAAGACAAAAATATGCTTTTTAATTCATAACTTAGAGATTAAACTAATTTAATTTTCTTAAAAAATGGAAATTTCTATACTGAAGAAAACAAAATCAGATACATTATGTATGATTTTTTATTATTTCATGAATGATAAAAAAAATTGTATTTAATAATTTATTAGAAGCAGAGTGGTTATAAATATGGTGAGACAGAGAAAAGGAGAGTGCCAGCGCGATGTGTTTGTTTTGGATGACTTTACTTTTCGTGGCACACCGTCACTGAATTCTGTACCCACCACCCATTATTAATATTTTCACCGTGTATAAAATAATCAATGTTCAAAAACTACAAAATGACCTTTAATTCTTGTTTTTTTATCAAAGATATTTTTATTGATAATAAAAAAAATTGAAGGCCAGACATAATTTTTTTATTCACAAATTGTTTCGAGTAGTACAATGGTCACTCAAGTTCAGATGAATTTATCCAAAGACAAAGAATAATTAATTTTCTTTATCGGCATGGTCACGCTTCCGTGTGGTCGCGTCCTGTAGATTTTCGTGTGGTCGCGTTTATAGCAAGAGTTGTCTACTACAATAATTTCAAAATATTTTTTTAAATTATTTGTATCTATGTCGAGTTGTAATAATAACAATATTATTATTATTATATCTCTAACGTTGTGTTTAGATCTGATTTTAAAATATTTTAGAAAATAGGCTGAAACAATCGACGTGGAGGATTAAAAACTAGAGATTCGCCTTTTGGGTGCGGCCCACCATTTATCTCTTTCTTTTTAAATTACTTTTTATTAGATTTTTTAGTGTGATTCATTGAAAAGGTTGATCTGGTAAAATATTTTAAAAAATAAATAAATTACCAATGTATATTAAAACTTGAAAAAAAAAAAAAATCTATCATCGGCTTCTATCACAGGTCAGCCATATACTGTTATTGGGAGAGTTGTTGCTTTCACTTTATTTTATATGATATCTTCAGAGGACAAAATAAAACGTAGTTTCATCAAAGGTTATTTTAAAAACTTTTACCTTTAAGAGATTAATTAATTAATTAATCAAAATAATAGTTGTTGTTATCGTTAATTGTAGTATTAAAGTAAATGATCTACACATAAACGATTGAGATTCCTTGCAGGTAAAATTGTGATTGGTGAAGAAGAAACATGAGAGTGAAGGGCCATGCAACGACAAAGAAGTAGAAGCCACCTACTGAGAAATTAGTAATAAATTATAATAATAAAATAAAACGTGTTACGCTGTGAATGGGAAGAGAGTGAAGAAAAGATAAGGTAAGGGACCCATCACAAAATATTATATTATTATCGTATCGCTTATCCTAACTCGTGATATTCGTGTCTATATTCTATGCTACCATCTAACATATTATATTATTATTATACTCACCCTCGTGCTCCTCGTTATTTATTTTTTTATTATTGTTAATTCCTCGTTATTCTATTATTTAATTGTATAAACCCCTTCGTTCATATCAACAAATCATTTTTTATAATTCTTGTGCCACGTAAACTACATTCTTATATTAAATAAGCATCGATCATATATAATTGACAAAAAAAATAATAAAATACATATATTGACGTAATATATGGTGTTTTTGATGTAAGAAGAGGGGAGTATTATTTAATCATAAAAGAAAGGATATTGTAATTTTTTTAATTTTGTTGACTACGAAGATATAACATGTTAAAATTGATATACTAAGCTATAAGATGGAAAAGTATGGTTAAATTTTAAAAGGATTATTGATAATGATTTATTGGCAGGACAAAGGTGTGATAAATTGTGGATTAGAAGTTATCTTAAAACAAAGCACGTGCGAATTTGCTTCATTCACATTTTTAACGGTTGATTTCGTCGACTTTAATTTACTTTTATTTTTTAAAATCATGGACTCGTATGTTCTAGAACATTTAGTTTTTAATTATTTAATGTCAATTTATATCAATTTTATTATAAATGATATTAAAAAATAATTCACGTCTGTATATATCTATATAAAATTTTAAATTATTATTTACTTTTTTTTTTCAAAATTGATGTTAAGATATATGTAATAATAAAATTCTATATTGTGTTTTTTCTTTTTTTACTTTTTTATTATGTTAAGATGGGTTTTTATTATTGTTTGAACTTTTCTCATCAACGTGTTAATTTGTTAGCATTACGAAATATTTATAATTAATAAAATAAGAGATAAAGTTTAAAAGAAAGTATAAAAACAAAACCGTATAAAGTAATAGAATAAAATAAAATGAAGTTAAATAATTTATATTAATGGTAACAAATATGTGACTGTTGTGAGATGCGTGTCTTCTTTTATCTCCTTCTTGTTGAATACGTGGAACCACGTACATACAAAATGTCTATGTAATACATGTTTTTTTTTTCATCAGTATTTTAGTCTATATATCATATAAAATAATTTTTCACTTTTATGCAATTACTTATTAAATTAAAATATTTTCAAAATATATAATTTTATTATAAATATAAAAAATAATTTATCATATAAAATTATTTTAATTGTTAAGAACTTCTTCTAAAAATACTAAAATTCAAGTCATAATTAAAGATATACAAAATTATTTCCTATGAATTATATTTTCTTTCTTTATGTTTTTTTCTTATTTTCTCACTCCACAATAAATTATTAAATACAACTGAAAAGTATTTAATAATCATTAATTCTGTAAAAATGACAGTAGAAATAGACTGGTTTTTGTAATAATTTTTTGAAATAAAATAAGTATTTCCACGTCAAATAAATTAAACTAAAATATTTTAATTTGATAATACTAATTAAACTAACCTTACATCTAATCGATTTGATTGTGGTTTGATTTAGTTTGACCGAAAAAAAAAATCAACCAATTAGGATTGTGTTTTGATTTGATTTCATCCTAACATGAACCAATCTATTTTATAAACAACCCTAATTTACAAAAGTAGTGATAGGGGAAAAAATACTAAAAATATATTAATTATTTTAAAATATTCATAGACACCAAAAGAAAGACAAGATTAAAGAAAAAAAAACATATTAACTTATTTATTTTAAATTAAAAAAATTAAAAGATAAAATAAAAACTTTTCAACAAAAAAATAAAATATTGTTCTTTACTGTGTTAAAGAAAACTTTTGCAATAGATTAAACAAAACGGAAGAAATATATCCACAAGTAAAGTAATAATCTAATAGTGATTAAATACAATACTCCCTTCCTTTTTTATTTAAGGCGAATTTAACTAATTGACTTGAATTAAAAAATATTTAATTTGATAGTAATAAATTGTTTTTTTAATTATTTTATGAAACATTTTTATTTATAAATTTTTTTTTAAATTTTTTTTCACACATCATATAATATATATCCTTATATATTTGTTATAGCGTCAATTGTTCCGTGGTGGAGGTCGGGTGGGCTAAGTCACAATCCAATCGTGACATTTGAGTTGTTACGCTCTTAACTAGAAAGAGCTGCATTATGACTAATGACTATAACTTTTGGCCTAGTGATAAGCGCTTGACCCAACAATGGGTATTAAAATCAAGGATACGAGTTTGATTCCCAGAGAGGTAATTATTGTGAGTGATATCAATAATATCTTAATAATTAATTTAAAAAAAATAGATATTATGTTTATAAATAGAATTTTTGTTCTATGCGTTCTTTCTTCAACAAAACATAATTTTGTCTAAGTGACGTGTTGTATACATCTCAAACAATGACTTGTAACTTGAGCGAGAGATATATCAAGATGATTCTATTTCTTTTTGAAGCATATTGTTTAAGCATTAGAGAGAACGCTCAAGTTATATGGCCTATAGCTCAATAATTGATTTGAACACTCAAGCTACATGGCCTATAGCTCAAGCATTGATCTAAATGCTTAAACATCACAAAGATGGTGTACATATATCTTAAATGTGTATCCTAAGCATTAGTTGAATGCTCAAGCATCCTATGATAATGGAAGAGTTTTTGGAACTTAATTTCTTTCAACAAAGTGGTGGTCACTCAGGCATTGACCATAACACATAGACATTAGCCAATAATGCTCAAGCAACAAACACTCAAGTGGTGAGATGGTATTTAAGTGCGATGAGTGTTTTAAAAGGGTGTTGTTCTCGGGTTGCATTTCGCTCTAGTGACAAAGGTGTTGCTCGAGTAGAATGGGTGATTCCTTATGTATATGGATGAGTTCGCTCAAATAAGAGTATCTCACTAAAGTGACTATATGCCCATATAATGTGATATTATGTCATGCTTAATAGTTATATATGTTGTATGGTTTTTATACATGTTTTATGGATGACATGATGTATAAAGGTGATATTAATTATATATGCTATGGATAAATATATGAATAATGTTTTAGCGTAAAGTATGAGATGAAGCACAAAATAGTGAGAGTAAGGTGCGAGATGAATCCTAATTTGGTGAGCATCAAGTGCGAGCAACATTAGGATTTGAAGAGGAGAGGTTGCAATTGGAGAAGATAGAAGAGAGTTTAAAGTTGGGGAAGAGAGTTTGAAGCTTTGGAATGAAAAGTTAAAGGTTTAAATTAAAACTAAGATAGGAAGTAACTTATTATAATGGTTTTAAACAAAACTAACATAGTAAATACTTACTATGTCATTTCTAATTTTAATTGACAAAATAAGTTTGACATTTATTACAAAAGTGTCACTATACTATTTTTTATGACAAGTGGCCTACACCGTTATAATAAGTCATCATGATTTTCTATTTTTGCATTAGTGATACATATAGATTTGGTATACATGTATATAAGATTTCATATAGATTTGGTATAGATGTATATAAGATTTCATTGGATGGGTGATCCTCATTGGGTGGTTTAAATGGTTCTGATGGGTGATGTAGGGATACCTGAAATAGGATCATGCCTTGAGTAATGGTCATAAACACGAAACTCATGTTAATAGAGGTATCCTAACTTTATTATTATATAATCATGTAGACAATACTTCAAGTGATAAAAAGTTAAAAGAAAACTTATATTTAGCTTGGTAGCATGCGTACATATAATTTTGTAACAAATGTTTTGTATCACTTTGATATTAGGAACATAAGTAAGTCGAGATTTTGTGAATTCATACTATGTCAAATATTAGTTTTTAGTAAAATTTGTTTATCATAATTTAGAATTTTTTAAAAAATGTCTTATATTTAATCACAATATGATATATGATTAAACGTGAGTTTATTTACATGATATATATATATATATATATATATATATATATAATTATATAATTATAATATTATTTATAGATTACATGATAACTTTATTTTTAATTAAATTTCTATTATATGTATAATAATCATATTAAAATTTCTCATTTAATCTTAAATCTAATAATGAACACGACCTTTAAAATATAAGCTTTTACAATTTTTGAAAGTTTGAAATAATGTTTTAATTTTTCATTGTCTTAAAGAATTAATTAAAAAGTTATATACTTTTAGTATTTAAATAAAAACATCATTATATAATTACTCTAATTATTATATATATCAAAATTGTCATGCTCGTCTTACTTATTTGAATTATTGAAAGACTCAGACCAACTATTATCTTATACATAACATTACAACATTACAGTAATATGTTTAACAATTTTTATAATACATATTTAAAGAAAAAAATATGTTAACTCAAATAAATTGCATTTGTTTACTACAATTAATTTCAACTCAAATTTTTAAATGGAATTCATACAAACGCTGAATCTTCATTAACAAATGCATAACATCACTTCTTATTCACTGAAATTCAATTTTGGTTATAATTTTTATTTCATCAAATATTTATTATTAAAAGTAATTAATATCAAATTATTTGGTTAATATCCTGAAAATTATCACACCAATAAATTTTAAATTCATTATTAATTTAGTACATCTTATCAAACCAACGGCTTATTCACATTATTCATTTATCAAATTTGAAGATGCTATCTTTTCAATTTATGTTTACGCAATACTTTTAAAAAGTTTGCTATTTTTATTTTATTCTTAAATAATAAAACGCAATCATTTGTCATGAAATATTGCAAATGGTATATCTTTATCGTACTTTATATTTTTTAAAAGACGCCTGTTCTTTTTTTTTTTTTTTTTT
>Ga0209700_109709_pt1 | contig 10804 bp, 4 predicted proteins | sample SiratroredBW_FD_187528 | JGI IMG/M metagenome (GOLD analysis project Ga0209700, IMG submission 187528) | Root nodule microbial communities of legume samples collected from California, USA - Siratro red BW (SPAdes) (version 2) | ecosystem: Host-associated > Plants > Roots > Nodule | place: USA...
TTTTTTAATTATCTACCACGCACTCATTTTTATATTATTATTATTATTACATTTTTTTAGAAAGAAAAAAAAGTAAATTTACAAAAAAATTCAGAAAAAATTTAAGATAAAATTGACTGTATTAATGGATGAGTTAAAAAAAATAAAGTCATCTTATCTATTAAAAAATCAAATAATAAGTTATTTAAATAAAAATAAAAAATATTTAAATATGAAAATCATAATAAAATAATAGAAAATATTCAACTTTACTATATATTTAAGTGTATTCGAAGTTACCAAATATTACATGACTATGGTTTTCAATCAGAAACAATAAATGTATTAAACTTTACAATTCTAATAAAATATTTATAACTTTTTTAAATGAAAAAATATTGTCGTTTGAATTTTAAAAATAGAAGTTAAATAAAATAAAAATTCTTTAAAAATTTGACTAATAAAACTTAATCAACAAATAAAAAAATTATAATGTATTTGGTTTAATAGCATATCTTCAACACTTTTTAGGTCGTATGATTGTTAAGGAATTAAAAAAATATTATTAAATTTTGCTGAAACGTTATCGTGATGACATGTACTTAGTCTTTATTACATCATTTTATAATTCTCTATATATAATTATCTTTCATTTTATGTATTTTTTTTATTATATAAAACTAAAATAATTTAATATATCATTTATTATAAATATTTACTAGTTTTTTTTTTCTTTTCTTATATTTTAATTTTTTTGTTTTTTACTTTTTATAAATAAAAATATTATTAAAAATAAGATTTTTTTTATATAGGAATAGAGAAATTTTTTAATGTTTTACTATAATATTTTTATATATTAAATAATATTTGAGGAAAAACAAAAACAAAAAGTCTTAGAAATGATAGTGTGTTTAATATTTAACGAAACACTCCATTAAAACAATCTAGAGGGAGTAATGCATTAAGTGTGAAGCAGTGTTATCATTATCATAATATTTTGTTATTAGTATATTCAACCTGGTTTATTTTTAAACAAATTAGTGAATAAATATTTTTTTTTAAAATAAAAAATACACATCTATAAATATATATTACATTTTAAATCTATGATAATAAAATTGTGAGGAAAATAAGAATACCACCCTAATTAAAATATAATAGTTGACAATAATATTTGAAAGTAGAACTGGTTTCATATATATATTGGGTATGTGTTTCTTATATATTGAATAAAAATCAATCGAAAATATATATTTTCTGAATTTAATTTGTAAAGCTCTTAAGAATTTAAAATATATTAGGCATAAATGAACAAACTTCAAGTTTGAAATGTCTGGTAAATGTTTTTTATTGTGTGTAAATTGAAATACACGTTAAGATTGATTCTATTTTATTAATATAATCTTAAATGCATTTTATTTATCAGAAAAAAAAAATTCCATTGATAGTTGAGGCACTGGCAACATGCTGGACTGGTCACAATATTGGGCTCGTTACAATATTGGTTTGGGCTACTAAACCTCATTCCATATTTCACAATTAATTCTTCTACATTGACAAAAATATGTAAATTAAAAAAATTGAGTTATATGATAATTTTTACCATAATTATCTTTAAATTATTTATATAGTTTACGAATTGATAATATAAATAAATATATTAATAATACATAACGATTAAAACATAAAAATTATGTAAAAAATAAATAAGAATTGCTCTAACTTTTGTTTAGATGCTACAGGAAAAGCAGTACAAAAAGAAATAAGAATAATAAAATTGATTCTTATATTATTTAAAATCTAGATAAAAATAAAATAAATAAAATAAGAACCGAAAATGTCGCCTTATATGTTAAGATTTTTGTTTTCTTTTGAGTGACATAACAGCAACATTAGTTGGTTCTTTCCCTCCCCCCCTTTTTTTTTCTTTTTCTTTCTTCTCCTTTCACAGAAACAAACACCAAATTCCTCAAAAAGAAAGTCTAACACATAAGAAAAAGTCGATGCTTAACTTTTTTATATTAACATAAACCAGTTGTTCATAAACATTCCAAGAATATTTATTAAGAAATTTTAATAAATATTTTAAATAGCTAGAATTTTTTAATAATTTCGTATTTTCAATGTAATAACCTTTTCTTATTAAATGTTGTACTTTAATTTTTAATTTTATCCTTGAAAATTCGTATCAAATCTTTTATTGTTTTAAAAAAAGCTAAATGGCTGGATTTTAGTAAATTTATATTTTTTTTACAGAAGAATATTAGAAACAAATTAGCAATATTTTATGAAGTATTTAAGGATTATTTTTTAATATAATGTCAAAACTCTATTAATACACTTTTATGAATGACCTTATAATACCGATCAAGAAAGCATTAAACAAAAAAAATTGAATATTTGTACTAAACTAAAAATAAATAAATTTTTAAATAACAAAAAAATGGATACTTAAGCAATGAATCATTATTGTTCTTAACATTTAGTGAAATATATATTTCTTTCATTGTGTTTGGAGTGACAAATATAAATCTCTCAACAATTTATAAATATTAATGAGATTGATTAAATACTCTCGGAAAAGAAGTCTTGCTCTGACTACTTTTGATAAAAATAAAAAATAAAAATACGATAGTACTATTGTGAGAAAAATGTAAACTAATTGTCACATTAGGTTAAACTTTAAGAAGCTGCAAATAAGTTAATTGTTTTTATGTTAATTGCATAATTAGTTATTTTTATATGATTTTGATTAAAAATTAAATCACTTTACTTTTAGTATATTCTCTTTTATATATATATATATATATATATATATATATATATATATATTATGTGTGTAATACATGATCAATACATAATCTCTTTTAGAGGGAGAAGTTCATAGATTCTCAAACTTAGATTTAAAATTAATTGTAACCTGCACCCCATAAATTAAAAATACTCTTTAAATAAAGCATCTGAAAATAAATTCTAAAAGTATTTTCTAAAAATACATTCTGAAAATTATTTTTTAAAATATAAATTTTATGTTTTGAAATATAATTTTCGAATCTATTTCTAAAAAATATTTTTCAGAATATAAAATTTACATTTTAAAAAATATTTTCAGGAAATTTTTGAAAAATATTTTCTAAAAAATTTTAGAAGGTATTTTAGTAATTTCGCATCCAAGATGGGGTCTAGGTAAAACATATTGGGTGCCAAAGTTTTTGCCAAGTTATTTTTCCATCATTTTCCCATCATTCTTTCGACGGATTCTTTGTGTACTCCAATATCCTTATCCAACATCTTCATAAGTTTTGAAAATATCAAAATTGTTTCTGTAAAAATGATCAAAATAACCTTCTGTTTTTTAAATATTTGCCAAACAAAAAATATTGAACTGGATGTCTTGTGTCCGGTTTACAATTTTTTTCAAAATGTAAATCGGATAGGGTGTCATATGAGAAAAATGTGAATTGGATGGCCCCCCATCCGGTTTACAACTTTTTTGCAAAATGTAAACCAGATGTGGGGCATCTAGTTCATACGAAGTTCGTCTTCTCCGACGCAGATTCACTATCGACGGTAACCCAATCATCAAATTAACTACTCTAATCATTAATACTACTCACAAATTGCTAATAAACATAAAAAATTTCTTACCTTTCACTTGTTAGAAGCTCTAATTCAAATTGAAGCAAATACGCAATTTCTTCTCCTAGATTTGTGATGCGGACGTTGCAGACTCTCACCCACACGCACAGATCGATTTATTTTGTTAGAATAAGAGTGATTAAGGAGATGAATGGACGTGGAAGATATTTTGGTCTTTTACCATTTATTAGCCTTTCTTTCCCATATCTCTTCCTCTTCACTTCCCTCTCTCTTTTTTTTTTTTTTTTTTTTTTTTTTTTTTCCCTTTTTTTTTTTTTTTTTTTTTCTCTTCTTTCTATTCTCCTTTATTTGTCTTCTTTCTATTAATATTAATATTGACATAAAATGGTCAATATTTATACTTTTGAATTTTTAAATATTATTTAAACTAATTTTTTGATTGTAAAATATTTAAAATTAATCCCTTTTTATTTTCATAAAGTGTAATGTTTATATTTTAATTTTTAAACATTTATTTATTTTTACTTATAGTATAAATTAAATTACTCTATTCGAATGAAGAATTTGAAATTTAAGAAAGTTGAATTGATTTGTTAAAAAAAAAAAAAACTTTTGAAAATAAAGAAAATTTGAATAACGACAATTCGAATTTTCTGAACTTTTACACTTTCACATCTAAATAGAACGTGCAAGAACTTTTTATTAAATGGAAAATTACTATTTCTATTTGTGCTGAAGCACTTTTTTAACCATAAATTAAGTAATTTTTTTCCCACATGTTGAAGTTATTTGTAAAAGGTGGTAGATAGCTACTTTTGTTGGGAGAAAAGCTATAAGTTGTATGTGATTATATTTATAGCATATTGAATCGGGAGAGTTTTATGTAGTCTTTAATTCTTTCAAGATGTTGTGGAGTTTGAGTGTTGCTTCTTTTGTAATTGTGAGTGCATGGAGATTATTACTGGATAGATTGCCTACTAGGCTTAACTTAGCTCGAAGGTGAGTTCAGTTGGTAAATATGTTGTGTCCACTGTGTTTGGATGGTGATGAATCTACTGATCATTTGTTCAATACCTGTAGAGTTGTATAACAAGTGTGGGATCAGTGCGACAGGTGGATAGGGAAGGTGGGTGTTAGACATTAGGCAACTTTTGTCAATTTTCAGAGTTTTTGTTTACTAGGCCATAAGTAAAGCGTTAATAGAGCCTGAAAAGGGGTGTGGGTTGTCATTGTTTCGAAATTTTGTAGCCATAAAAATAAGGTGGTTTTCAAGGGTGGGGTTGTGGATGCTGATGAGATTTTTAGTCTAGCTCTTCTTAAGAGCTGGTTGTAGGCTAAGTACAAGATGAAGAGAACATCTTTTTCTTATTCGGATTGGACTCTCTCTCCAGTGTTGTGCCTCCAATCATTGGCTTGAGGTATGGTTAGTTGGTCCCCCTCCCTTATTTGTATGTGGATCTGTTTCTGTTTCTAGTTTTTGTGTCCTTCTCTTCCTGGATGTTGGTTCTGTTTTCTTTTAGGGAACCCCAGGGTCTTGGATCTGACTTGTTGAGTAGAGTGTCCTATTTGGTTTTATGTGTTGGTACACTCTTCTTGGTTAGGGTGCGTTATACAAGGATTGAAACACTCCTTAAGTGTTCTTTTTATTTTATTTATTCATTGCTCTTAAAAAAAATGAATTTATTTTTATTAATATTTATTTTTCATTTAACGTTTTTATTATTATTAACTATTATTATTTTATTATATTATATAATATAAATATAGACAATTATATTATAGATACATAAATATGATCAATTATTATATATATATATATATATATATATATATATGTTAGTATAACCGATTATAATGTTAGTTGTAATATTATATAACTAATTATCATGTTAGTACTATATGGTTATGGTGTTGATGTTCAGGTCTAAAGTTAAAAAATATTTTCAAATGAATTTGCAGTATAATATGGACAAAGTAATGCTAGGATAAAATTATAATTTATTTCTTTTCTATTGAATTTCATCTTATTTCCACTTTCTCACAGATTCGTTTCGCAACGTTCTTCAGACAGCAGTGAATCCCAACACGAAGAAATAGCACTTTTCTTTATGCAGAAGCAATATTCTTCCAAAAACAAACACAGCAACATCTAAGTTTGAACCTTAGAAGGAGGAAAAGCTGTTTTCAAATATGTGACATTTGCTGTAAACACTGGAAATGTGGAATTTTTCTTTTTTTTTTTTTTGGGAGTTCTAAATTAATCTGTAATATATGCATTTTAAGTACATGCTTACATGAACTTGTTACAATTTTTTTTTTATTCTAAAAAGTTAAAATGTAAATGACATCAAAATGAGAATGTTTTAGTCATTAAAGTCAATGTTGAAATCCATCTTTTTGCATTATATGACGCTGTTGTCTATGACATGACATTAGTGAATGATGATCACAGTAGAATGTGGGTGTGTAGGTGATAGTAGGAGATTTTACAAATTATTTTTATCAAATTGAGATAGGTTTATGATTCAAATTCACTGTTAAAGTCCTAGAACAGTGACAATAATTGAGTAGTGTGATCTTGGCACGTTTTATCTGAAGCAACAACATTGAGTTTGAGATCTGAAGCTAGTCTCTATCAGTTTGTTGCAATCATGCACATTGGATAGTGATGAACAACTTTTAAAAATCACACTCTCAATCTAATAAAATTGTAGCATTGTTTAGGCTGTATTGTAACATCAATTAACCTTATAAAAATGACATTTAGTTGACCAAAAAGTTGGGTTTGATAAAAGTTGTTGACAAGTTAACTGAAGAATAAAAGTTTAATTTGTGATTAGAAAATTAACTAAAAATTGATAAAGTAGTTTATTAATATTAAGAACAATGTTAGGAGTGCGATGACTGATCAGAAAATAGAATGAATGAGAACAAAAAAGTAAAATTAGTCGTGTGTCACAATGTTAAATGAGAAGATGAGTGGAACTAAAAAATGAAAAACAATACGAGGACTCTAAAGTTTAGGTAAAAAGTAATGTGTAAATTTAAATATTTTAAAGTAAGAAACTATATTTTTTAATAGTGTCTCAAAAATACTTCAAAAGATAACTCAATCTGATTCAGTTCAACACAGAGATTGAATTGAATTTCCTTTATGATATTGGATCTATTTTAACTCAATTTCCTACGAGTTTGTGGGTTTTATATGTTGAACTTGATATATGATACAATTATTTGAACTTGAGATATGATTCATTATTATTCTAAGATTTTGTTTTAAACTAATCTCAAGTGGAAAGTAAGTAAAGTTTAGGGGAAGAGATTGTGTATAAAAAAAAGTAAAATAATAGTTTGAACCCTAATTATCAAAGAAAATACACACCTTAGTAATTATGACACTAGACCAACTAAAAGTTGTATAAATATTAGTGCCAAATCATTTTTATCAACTTCAACTGTTTATGCTTGAGTTGGCATTTAAATATAACTTAAAAAATGTGAACTGTTCTCGATGAATATGAGGCCACAATTAATAGTTGTCTGGCTTGTGGAGATTCTTGAAGCCTAAGGATCTTATTACATATGACTTAAAACAATGATAAGGCAATGTTTGCAGACTCTGCCAGAGAACGTGTTTGATTCTGTAAGCATAATCAAAGACTATAGTTCTGCCCTTTCCAACCAAAATGAGTCAAATGTCCCACAAGAATAGGACACTTTGGTACTTGTTTTCCTTTTTTACATGAATAAGTTATTTTAGTGGAAGTTAATTAAATTAAGGCCCTAGAATATTAAATTAAGAGCTTGCTGTTCAATCTTTATCCAAATATATTAACTTAATTAAACATTGATTTCTTTGCTTATTAGTTGATATCTAATATAGATGCTATTTTTGCTTCTGAGCACTTGTTTAAGTTCTGATACACATGAATGTAGCAACTAAACTCTTCCCAACTCTTAACACCCTCATTTTTATCTCTTGTGTGTGTGTGTTCTTGAGGCTGTGTACTTAAAATATGAGTTAAGTCAAGTTTAGGGTTAGATGCATGCAACGAATCGGTAAAATACTTTAGCACATGCACACATGCTGTTGAACCATGACAAAACATGATTGTTTAATGCAAAATGAGACATGTACACATAAACCACAAACATTGTTGATTTATTTATTGAAGACAGTATATGTCCAAGTGAAAGGTTCCTAGATTAAACTCTAACTTTATTTGTGATCAACCTCAAACAAACGATAAGGTGGAAAGAAAGCTTTGACTATACCTCATACTATAAACATGGAATAAAGTGATGTTGTATTTGGTTAATTAACTTATCCTATGACATAAGAAACGAGAACCAAGAGTGACATACAATATTGTATATTTTAATTACACGTCTAATAATTAGAAAGAGAATCATAATAACTCAAGATAGCTTATCAACTTATAAACAAAAACTAATTATTTTGAAAGCATGATCACTTATTTTCAAAAATTTTGTAATACTCTTTTAAAGGTAAGAAAATATTAACTTTCTAAGAAAATTGAAGGCATTCCAATAATCACTAATAGTATAGCAATGTGTTAATTTTTTTTTTCTTATTTCTAATATGAGAATAACATGCATACACAATTTAAAAAATTTGAATTAGGAGACGTTGAGATATCAATTTTAACTTTATGAGAATTATTTTATCGACTAGTCTTCGATTAATATTATTATGATTGTTAGACGATACACAATAATTAACTCACAAACCATTATTAAGAAGATAGTTAGGCCTACTTGGATTTACACTCTCTATCTATGCATGTATGGATCCAACTGATAAATATAAATAGAAAAACACCTTAGGGTAAAAGGAAACGAAACTTTGACTATCATTATATGTTATATTCACTCGAACTCCTAATTGACTTGAACACTAAAATGTAATCGCAGATATTTCTATTACCGTAAACTTAGCACTGAAAATTGAAAATAAAAACTAAAAAATAAAAACTAAAAAGCAATTATTAAATAAGAAGACATAGAAAATTATCCTATTCTACGGTAAGATATAGTATTAGAAAGAATGACAATAAGATATAGTATTAAAAAGAATGCCTTTTAAGTAGGCTTTGGTAAATGGATGAAAAACAAGAAAGCATTTTGTTTTGTTCTATTTTCTTTGCTTTTATTCTTTTTAGTACTAACCAAAGTCTACCACTGTTTTATCTTATATTCTTTTCCATTTATCCTTTCTTTTAAATACACAGAATAAAACTCGTTTAATCTTATTCCAATCCGTTTTAAAATGTTCATGAATTAATCACTACCTTAACCATAACACACTCTTAACCACATTATTAGAGATTTGAACTCTTTAATCATGAATTCTTTAATGGTATGATTATGAATCATTATGAACCAGGATGACATAACAATTTCTCTTGCATCACCTGCAAGCTTACAGCAAAGCATGTGTCCGGAACAAGTTATATTCACAGTACTTAGAGATATAATTAGGAAGAGAATAACGTAGTTTAATGCATAATAAGGAACATGTTTAAGGTAGAAGCGACACTTGGATAATATTCTAATTGGCTTAATCTGAGTGAAGAACAAAACCCTGGCAGGTTCATGAACTTGGATTTGGAAACTGTCCACATAGTTTGACCATATTACAGTTGAAACATGGAAGAGGGTTAATGGTGGTGGACAAGGAAATATTCCTATGCTTACCATGCACCATGCTTGTCCCTAGAGCTTCCCTAGAAGCTAGGGTTATCTCATTAACAGACAATGATAGAAGTATTATATATGTGTGTTTGTGTTTAGAAGTCTAGAAAGTTCTGACATAATTGTATAATTAGAAATGCACTTATAGCTTGTTCTTCACATGTCAATGACAACTTGTAACTGTGAAAAAATAAATACTCAAAGAATCAATGATCTGTAGTGATGGTTTTGGGTGGCTCACCATGGTGTTTGGTGTTGTAGTATACATTTTCTGAAAATGTTTATATATAAATTAGGTTTAAATTGCAGCTAAATGTTAATTATACTATGAGTTCATCACTGGTTTAAGCTCAATTATTTTATTTTATTTTTTTTTATAGAAAGTGGGCAGAATGAAAATACACTTTCAATATTATTAAGTAATTGTACGTAAAAGAGTATCACATATTGCTAAAAGATTTCTTTTGATAAAAAACCTTTATGAGGGTATTTGCACACTCTATGCTCAAATTAGAGGAGACTCAACATGCAAGTTATAAAGATAATAAAGACATTCTTCATTTTATAGCAGCTACTTACATTAATTACATATCTCTCGTAAATAAAAGAACAAAATTTGATTAAGGATATCATATTTCTAAAAAGTGATTTGAGGTATAAAAAAATTTAGGAGATTAAGACCGCAGAATGGAGCTCCAAGAGATATTAAAACTTCTACAATAGAGAACAATAATAAAGATTATTTTAAGTATATGTTACGACTATTTAACTAGCTAATAATCCTTGGATCTTTTCTAGGAAAATTGTTCACCAACTGAGATTTTAGTCGTGTGAGGGGAAATCACAAGTCAAGACCTGCATATTTTTTATTTCTAAATTTTGATTTAATAAAAAAATCATCAATACTTCACATTCAAATTTTATTTTGGATAATACCATTTGCATAAGTGAATGAACATTAAAGTATATTTTGACACATGATTTTGAAAATTTAAAAATTATGAAGTAACTATATTTTGGTTGTGTATATCTCAAAAGATAAATATTTATTGCATATAATTAAATTTTATAATACATATACAAACAAATATTTTAAGCAATTATGATTAAAATTCAATGAAAAAAAATATTTTTTTTAATATAAGAATATATTTTAAGCTTTAAATAACGACATATTTATGGCAAGGACATATATAGTTTAATCTAAATTTTTCCCTTTTGAAAACTTGCAACGAAAAGAAAAACAAAATTTGAAATTTCGTAAAGCAACCTTACAATGCAATATTTCTTTGAATTCTTCAAATATAATTTATTTTGTTTTCCAATCAGAAGTTTAGTTTTTTACCTTGATAATTTATATGATAGAAATAATATTAAAAGATTATGCGGATTTTTGAAATAAAATAATAATTTAATTTATTTAATAAAGTTTTAAATTTGAGTTTATTGAAGAAACCGATCAATACTTACTATTGCAATGATAAAAAAAAAAAAAAGATGTTTTTATTTA
>Ga0209700_109710_pt1 | contig 10799 bp, 3 predicted proteins | sample SiratroredBW_FD_187528 | JGI IMG/M metagenome (GOLD analysis project Ga0209700, IMG submission 187528) | Root nodule microbial communities of legume samples collected from California, USA - Siratro red BW (SPAdes) (version 2) | ecosystem: Host-associated > Plants > Roots > Nodule | place: USA...
AACTTTTTTATCATTTATCATTAATAACATGGCGTTCTATTAGGTGGATGTTTAAATCTGAAATGAATATACAAGAACAAGTACATCCACACCCTTCTCTAAGTTTTTCTAGTCATGCTCCCTTCGAATGTTATGAGCTCCTCTACCAGAAATGGCTTCTTTAGTTACTAATTTAATCCCTCTTACCCACAACTCAGCCATTTCAACCCCACCTTCACACACAAAATGTACCTGCTTATGCTTTGTGGTAACAACATGGAACAATCCTGGTTCCTCAACATCAAACTTCCTCCTACGATTCCATCGAAATTTCACACTTGGTCCAACCTCAACCTCTTTGCAAAGCACATTTCTCTTACTTGATTTTCCCCAACGTAAGATTCCAGCAGCACCAATCATCTGTAGCAGCTTACCATGAGGTGAACCTTTGCCACACTTTGTATGTTTCTTCACACGAGCACCACCCAAGACCAGCCTTCTAGCTAGCTCATCCAAAATCACACGTTCAGCATCATTTCCTGCACCATTTTCTCTGGAAAGTGAAAGGGCTGTCTCATGTCTCTCATTTTCAATATCACATTTAGCTCCATATGAGATCAAAAGCTCACACATTTCACCACGGCATCCTCTTGCTGCTAACATCAGAGGGGTGTATCCTTGACCATCAAAAGCATTTACCTCGTACCCTTCTTTTAGTAGTTTGTGAACAATGTTTATGTCTCCATAGCAAGCTGCACCGTGGAGAGGGTTTGCCTCAGTTGAACCATCGCATCCCCTTTTAAGTGCATATTCAAGCATCACCTTGTGGAACACTTCACTGTTTTGGCTCACATCTACGAGGTTAAGTGCTGTCAAACCATATTTGTTTTTAAGGTTAGTCACGTCAGCCCCTGCATAAAGAAGCAACTTGAAAGCCTCCACGTTACCAACTGCAGCAGCTATCATAGCAGCAGAAAATCCATTGCCATTTTGCTCATTCAGATTGATGTTTTCGTTTTCAATGAGTTTCTTCAAACCCTCTATGTCATTTGCACGAGTTACAAATAACAAAGCGGAGAATCTAGCGGCATTGCTTGATTTAACAACCTTCCCGGCTCTGATTACATCTAATATCACTTTCTGGTAGACTTTAGTCCACTGAACTAAGTTTGCAATTGAAGTTGCACAATGACCAGATGAATTTACCATTCCCAGATCAGCACCCGCTGATACTAGGACCCCAAGGCACTTCTCATGTTTGTTCCTTGTGCAGATCATCAGTGCTGAATCTCCACATTTTGTTTGGGAATCCAAGTTATAACCACCATTAATTAGGCACTGGAGAATGTTGCATGATCCAAGCCGTGCAGCAATGTGAATAGGGTGTTCATTGGTTCCTTCAGTGGTTTGCACAATCACTTCTGCATCAGCACCATTGTTTAGAAGTATACTTACAGCTCTTTCGTTATTACAAATGATAGCATGGTGCAAGAGACTCCTCCCAATGTGCAAGCTATTAGGTGAGAGATGGCTGAGCAGCATATTCAATATAGCACCAGTAGATTCAAAATACTCCACAGCACACCAGGTGATTGGATAAGCCTCAGCTAGTCCAACACCTACACGAAATTCTTCTCCTGTGTCTGTGTCCCAGGACCAAGCCCCCAGTTTGACCTTCGTGTCAAGCCTTACGCCAACCTGTTTCCAAAAGTATAAATGATCATGATCATAAAATAGAAAACAAGTGTACTTGATGCCAAAAAATGACCAACACAATTAGAATTGTATAAAGATAGTATATTATATAATTAATGGACCATATGGTAGCAAAAAAGATGATGCTATGCCCTTTTCAATTTCAAATGACAGCAATTCGGGTAAAATTGCATTTTGATCATACAAGGGTCTCTCAACCCGTTTGAAAGTTAACAGACATCAAACATGGATGAAGTTTTCTCACATTGTAACGACACAACCAAAAGTAAAAAAATAAGAAAAAGATTTGTTAACCAACATCATTATTGCTTTGAGAACCAGACATGTTTATTCTATGTGAAGGTTACTTATGCAAGTCAGAGAAGCCCACCTGCAACAGTAATCTAACAACATCAATCTGCCTGCTGACCACGGCAGCAAATAATGCATTGCAATCAACATTAGCATGAAGAAATGGCTTTGAAGATTGAAGCAAAGTCCTATCAATTGCATTGGCATCCACTCCATGCTGCCAACATATAGAACAGTGTCATTCAATAATCAAATATAATATTTTGCATAAATGAGGAGCTACATTGACCACATCCACTATTCAGAAGAGAACACTACACAATCCATATTATTATCAAGCATAATGGTGTTACCTTGATGAGTACATCAACAACCTCAACGAAGCCTCTGCAACAAGCAGAGACAAGGGCATGAACTGCAACCTGAGGCCGAATCATGTTGGATTGCATAAGTAATTCAACAAATCTGGCCCTCCCCAAATAGCTTGCTTCCATTAAAGCCTCTTCGCATGCAAGTTGTGATGCCCCAGCATTGAGAAGAACTTCCAACACTTTTAGATGCCCTTCTCTCACTGCCGCTGTTGTGGCATAGCCCCGGAACATTCTCATATTTACATTAGCTCCAACATTCTATCACATGAAAACATCAAAACTAAGTTTATAACGAATGACATAACAAAACTTTAAAGCATGTCTTCTTGCTTCATGAAATAAATACTTTCTATTATTACTAGCTTGACTTGCTTTTCATACAGTGCATCATCATTAACCAAAATATCATGGACTAACTTCAAACCTATAAAAGTTCAATTTACTATTAAACATACATGACACCGCAACTAATACTTTCGAAATTTTTTGTGATGTCAGTGTATACAAATATTTCAGAGTTTTATGGAAAATAAAATAAACAAATAGAGGGTATTGTTCCTACATCATCCTTAGAGTAATGCCAGATAAGATGTAAGACACATATTGATGAATATCTCATAACAACATTTAAATGTGTTTTGGTTCAAAAAGTTCAAATGGAGTTTATCGTTAGATAACAAGATCAAATTTGAGAGCTGACCAGTTATCCGAAAGGATAAGGATGAAAGATACTCCCAACATAGATAAAAAACAATATCAAAATCAACCGAACCCACAATTTGGATGTGTAAGCTAAATCAAATTATACGCATCACAAGTCAGGTTAGTTTTGTATGTCTTTAACATTTTGTACAAAAGTTTAATTTTACTAAACTATTCAATGTTTCATGCGTAAATTAGACATTTGACATCGCAAATGGGTCCTTCAACTCTAAAATTTTGTGAAAAGCATATTCAGCAGCGACCCTATGCACTAACACATTAATACTGTAAAAGAATTTACTCGATCATCCAATCGCGTAAATTAATGCGAATAATAAATTCATTACCTTTTACAATAACTATCTTTAAAATTATACTTATTATATTTTATTAATTAATAAATAGTGCAAATTTTACCAACATAATACATAAATACTAAATTTGGATATGCAGACTCTACGGAATAGTCACATGACTCCATGTGAATTAAGAAATGAGGAGAAAATTATATATACATATAGATAATTGAATGTAAGTTTTAAGTTTTAACTTCTAATCAAGACTAAGATAATTAGGTGTACAGTGTATTTTGAGCCTCATTGGGACTGAATGACATTAATTGTTCTCTTTTAGTTTTGTTTGGTTGAGGAAATAGATTTGAAGAAATTTGAGTGGATTGTGTGGATGGTAAGGTTATTTGGATTAATGGATAGATAGTAAGATTTGAAAGTATCTGAAGAGAATTGTTGTGAAAGTTTAGAAATAATTTGATAGATATTACAGATTTTTTACTTTTTTAATTGATATATTTGTGAAATTACTAATTGATCCTTGTAGAAAAAGATGTTTCATAATTTCCAACTCAACACTGGTTGGTAATTTTCAATTTCATCCCTTCTTCAAATCTCTCTTCACATTAGGGAGGATAATCCTTTTTAATCTATCCTTCTAAATTAATACAACAAAAACTTCATTCACAACAATCCATCATCTTCAAATACATAAATTGGTTTAGAGAATAATCCTTTCTGATCCATCCTTTCAAATTAATGAAACCAAAACTTCATTCACAACAATTTATCCTCTTGAAAAATATATCTATACAAATTGGTTCAACCAAATAAAAGAAAAGGTTTTTGTTTTTCGTATTTTTTTCAACTTGAATGCATTGAAAACAATTGGTTAGTTTCTTATCTGACTTGATTAGTGCAAGCTGAAATTAACTTTAAAAAATTAAACATATTTCTAGTTTCCAGTGAAGTTTTTGACTTTGGGAATGTAAAAAGACTATTTTTTTTATTATCTAAATATTAAAATCAGTTTTCATTAATAAGAGGAGTTTTATTTTATTTTTTATAGAAAATCATCAACCTATGTCTGACATAATTATTTTTTTATTTTGAACGTTTTATTTTAAAATCAATAAATAATAAAATTTAGAAATGTCACGTGATACTGCAAACGCTGCTTTGTGTTACCTGGCATTGGGATTTTGTTCAGCACAAAAGTTAACGAGAAAAACATCACAATAAAAAAAAGTATCTATTTGGTTTAGTTCATCAATTTCAAAATAAAATCCAAAAGCTATAAAAATTAAAAAAAAAAATCAAGAAAATAAAATTACATATACTGCTTAATTTGGCTTAGTTCTTCAATTTTCACAAACTCGAAAACCAATTGAAAAACTGGTTAATCAATCAAACGGAAACAAATCGCGAGCATTGGCACTCACAATCACACAGAACGCAGAAGCAGGCACCGAAGTATCAACCAACACAAAATGCAAATAACAAAAGTGAAAGCGCAATAAAACTTTGCCACGATTTCAGAATCGCGTCTCGAGAAACAAAACCAAACAAAACAAAACGACTGTCAGAACAACCTCATTTGGTTTTTTTCGAATGCTTCGACGTCGTTTTAAGAAACGAATCACAACAAAACAGAATGAAAAACAGCGCTGAGAAGCGTTACCAGAAGCTTCCGAAGGAGTGCCAAATTCCCTGTGTGCGCGGCCAGGAACAGAGCGGTGAGCTCGGTCTTGAACTCCTCGTACGCCGAGTTAACTCGGTGAGGCGACTCGTCCTGCAGCACGATCTCCGTCGTTTTCGACTTAAACGACACCGTTCCGACGAAGTTAACGTCGACGAAGGGATTGGCAACACAATCAAACGCCGCCTCGGTGTCGCTGTAATAAGCGGCGTCTACGAGACGCTGCGAGAGCTCCGTTTCGTAGTCGACGGGAAAAACCTGTTTCCGAACACCCGAACCAGAATTTGCCAGCACCATCATTTATTTGTTCTTTTCCTCGGAACCTACGAATTTTCGTGTTTTGTTTTGCGAGTGAATGTTGTAACTTGCTGTAACCATGTACAGAGCAGGGACTGCATGTTTTATATGCAAAGAAACGTTTCGTTTTACTTTAAGAAGCTTTATTTCATTATCTGAATGAATAAATAAATTTTTAATTTACTTAAATAAATAAATTACTGGTTGGGTTTTGGCTGGGTGAGGTTGAAATATTTTGACCTAGCTTTGGAAGATATTTGGTAATTGGTTGTTGGAGCTACAATTTTTTTCCCATTCTCATTGTGTTGTATTGGTACACCAGTTTTACTTATTGTGGAGGATAATCAGAGCTTCACAAAATTATTATTATTATTATTAATTAATAAACATGATTTATACATGTGTAAGTATTCTGATTCACTTTATATGATGTTTTAGTGAAAAAATAATTGCTTAATTTAATTGTTGTTTTATCAAATTAATAATGTATTAATTTTTGTCTGGAACTACTTAATTTGTGCTTGATCCATTAAAGGTAACTAAGTAATTAATTAGATAAATTAATTGCTTTTCTTAATCAAAATCTTAAACATGATATAAATAAAGTTCTATACAAGGAAAAAAAAAGCTGTTAAAGTTTATAGAAGGAATATATATATATATATATATATATATATATATATATATATATATATATTGCTGATAAAATAATTATAATGATTCGTGATGTAATTTTCTGAATTTGTTTTAAGCTATATACTATATTTTTAATCAATGGTTTTTCTTACTAACTTTCACAATTAACTTTAGTGTTAATAATAACTTTTATGTTCTATAGACTTTAAAAAAAATATATAGATAAGAGCTAAATGCAAATTTATAACTTTTTATCCTTCAATCAAAACTTATAGTTTTAATTTGGTATTTTGAGTTGGTATTTAGTAAAAACATTTATTATGTTATCGAAGTTAAATTTTGTTTCTCAATAAAAACGACATATTAAATTAATAAAATTGTGTTTAAGTTTTTCCTATAAAGTTTTCATAAAACTCACATTTTACTAAATTAAAACAATCATAATAAGTTTGGAAACATATTCATAGATATAGATATTAATAAATAAATAAGAGTGTCGGTTTGAAAACAATTATTATCGAGATGGTTATAGACATGGATATAGACATTTTATTAAGAAGTCTGAATATAAAAGGGAATTAGCAAATCCAAACACGAACATTCCTAATAATATAAAAGGTGAAAATGTGAGCTTTAAATTTTTATTTAAAAGCTTCATTAAATTGCACAAATATATCCCTTTTAGAGGTAATAAGTAGTTAAAGTATTATATGACATGATAAACCTTTTCCCATTCATATTACATATGAATGTCAAAAAAAAAAATTATTATTTTTATTTTCAAGGATCATCTTTATTGGTTGGTATTTTTTCTTCCTTATAAATTTAAATGTTTCACAACTGTATTATATTATCTTCATTTTCTTTTATTTATTACATATTTTTTATATCAAGTAAGAAAATGGTCAATGTATTAAGAACCTCATGATCTCGTATTAAGCTACTATTTTCAATTATGTTATTTATTCTATTGCACATTTGGTATTCATACCCAGTTCAGTGTTTTCTTGTAAGCACACCCTTTTTACAGTTAAAAAAGACTACACCTCATAGTAACAAATCTATGAAGGTCTTAATTAATCAAGTTGGAAGAATATTTCATACCAATATCACATTACTATATTGGTACAATTAATATTTAGTTTTTTTATGAGAATTTCGCAATTTTCAATTTTACCTCCTATTTTTTTTACATCTAATAATACTCGTTGTTGATTACTTTTTCTAAAATAACACATTTTAACATTTTTTTTCAATAATATAGTGTACCAAATAATTATTTAAACAGTACAGTTTACTCTAGCAACTTAAAATTTGGTTCTTGAAAACCGACTTCTAAACTTAATTTGATGTAATTTCATAAAAAAAACTAGTTTAAAATTCGATTTCTGGAAAATCGAAATCAGAGATGGTTTTAAATTTTTTTATTTAATAACAAAGAGAAGAAAATTGTTTTTTCTACTGAAATAAAAATATTGTAAAAATAATTATCTTATAAGCATAACACCAACTAAAATATTTAGTGTAATAAAAGCTCATCATTAATGTCCCAATATTTTTTATTATTATAAAAATCAACCTTCTTTTACACAATAAAAGACAATAAAGTTATTTGTACTTTCAATACATTAATTGTTTACATATAACTGAAATGTTTTATATTAGAAGGAGTAATTTTGGAAATATTGAGATGAGAAAAAAGAGAAAGAGATGGGTGAGAGGGGACAAGAAAGGTGAATGAATTTCCAATGCAAAAGCATCTTCTCCAAAGATGATAGCACCATTTTACCGTCATAATCACACCTTAACCGGATTTGGCCTGCACTTGTTTTCTTTCTTCCACAAACCAAACAATGCATAAGGAAAACAAATAATAATAATAACCACTTAAACCTTTGACAATGTCTTTCTTTTTTATCTTTGGTACAGTGACTCTGACAGTGATTAATAAATAATCCATCCACATGGCTAGCAAATTTTGCTGGTGACACTTCACCCTTATTAATTAATTATATATATATATATATATATATATATATATATATATATATATATATATATATATGGTGTAATTTGTTTTTTTTTTCATTCATTACAAGAGAATAACAATGGTTTTAATTTGTGTAGCAACTAACCTACATAGTGAGGTATTTGTCTCAATTTTTTTTCACTTAAAAGATATTCTAAAATTTAAACTTTCACTGGGAAATTTAACAATAAAGTAAAAAAAAAATTGATAATTTTAGCTTGGAAGTTCATTGGGGAGTGATTCTTCCTGTACTTCCATTACGACTTTCTGGACCTCTATAGTTTTTCAAAATTTCCATTTTGAATATAATGAAAAGATCAAAATATCCTTCGTCTATAACGTGTAAAAATTTTGAAACACATTGCGGATTGTAGAATTCGCAATGCGTTTTTTCAAATTTTTACACTATGGGTTGTAGACAAAGATATTTTAGTCTTTTCATTATGTTCAAAATGAGAATTTTGAAAAGCTATGAAAGTGCAAGAAGTCGTCATGGAGGTACAGGAAAAATCACTATTCATTGGGATATGTTCCGGCCTGCAACTTGATGAGTTGTAAAAATTAATTTTATGGAACCTTTAGTTTTTTGGTGACATTAGTAGTTTATTATTAATATTTTAAGAAATTTAATATTTTTTAATTCAGTAATTTAAAAAAATATTATTTGCTGTTTAAATTTTATTGCATGTCAGGGCTCATTAAATTGTAAAATCTTGCAACCTTATGTGAACGTGAAATATGTGAGCATAGCTAAACAAATATTGTATATGACATGATAAGAGTCAACATCAAATACATGATGATAACGAAAATTTTGTGTTAGTTCAAAAGCAACCTCAACGCTGAACTTGCATACAATTTAACTGAATTCTGTTGGCAAAATACAAATATTTTAATGTTTTGTGATAGTTTAATATACACAATAAATTTAAATGTTAAAATTTTGACAAAACAATTTCAAATAGTCACATTTCAAAAGAAATTACACACATAAGCTTTTTCAAAATTTTCTCAGCAGACAATTTCACAAGTTTAGTTAATTTCATCATTTTCAATAAATCTTAGTTATTTTTTATTATTAAAAATTAAAATAAAAAATATATCATAGTTTATTATAAATAGAATAATTATAAATTAATAGACTAATTTTTAATTAAATTTAAGTGCTTAAATTAAAATTAAGATGAAAAAAATAGTGGTGTAGTGACCACTATATATTGTTGAAACAATATCCGACATTGTTGATAAATTAAATAAAATTAATGTTCCTATCTAATATTTTAAATTAAATTCACCTGTAGATAATAGTATTATTCAACTTGTAAAACTTGTACTTTCAACTAACTTGAATTAACTGATCATCAGTAATTTAACAATTAACAACTATTTCCTCACCAATCATATCTAGAGATTCATCCTAAATGAATAAGGAGTTGCTCTTAAAATTACTTTAATTATATTTTTTCTCAAAAAATATTTTATGCTCTTCTACCCAAAAACTACTTAAATTAATTGTTTTTTTCAACTGTGTTTGATTTAGCCTTATCTTTTTATAGAAGGATTCAACAATTTCTGAATGTGGTACAAATTTTATAAAATGAAAATTTTCTTTCATCCTTTTCTGTTGTCTACATCTTGTTAAAAGAAATTAAATATATGATTGACGTTGTAATTCTTATGGAAAAAATAACTAAATTCTTATTATATTATTTATCTCTTATAAGAACTAATTTCTTTAAAATTTTAAATTATTTAATTACTTAAAATGATATTAAAAAAATAATTTTTTGCTGGTGGGTTTCTGCACTAGTGAACCGAGTGCTTAAATTTAATTAAAAAAATAAAATTTACTGTCAAACAATTAATTTAGAAAATATTCCTTTCAAATAAAGATAATTGATCACAGTTAAATCTAAATAAACACTAAGTCAAAATAATTAATATTTAAATGATATTGCGTACATATATTTTATATTTTCTTAAATTTTTCATTAGCAATAATACATAAGAGTCATCATCAAATAATTATTTCAAACATTTTAAATACGTTAAATGCGGATTTTAATTAGGCAACCAGCTAATATGAGAGTCATTGAAAAAAATTTCATTAAGTCATTATAAGAGTCAACTTAGAAACTCCTACCAACCATTTAGATGTAAAAGCATTAAAGGATCCCTTAGTAAGAGTTTTGACCAAATCATTTACTTGTAAAAGTCCCAGCAACAATAAAGAAATTATAGTCTTACGTTATTCAATAAAAAAACGAATTAACATATAAAAATTAAGTAGAACAATGCTTGGTAAAAGAAAAAAGTGTTTTAATGTATAAATCAATGAAAATCATAAGATATGTCCAAGGTCACAACTATATTTAAAGATACTTGGAAATTTAAAGACAAAAATAAAAATATATTTTGATATAAATTATTAAGCTTATTTATCTACCTTTTTTTTGCCAACTAAGATTTTGACTCATCTTAAACAAGTTTTAATTTAGGAGTTACTAATAATAGACAAAAACTTCTGACCTACATAACTGTTATAGATTAATTAGAAAAATTAAGATTTAATTATGAACAACTAATTTAAAGAAGTAAAAGGATTTTATCACAATCAAAATTAAATAAACACATAATATAAAATAAATAGGCTATACGTAGTAACTAAAAGTCAAAATAATAGATGATTAAGAAAATAAATAGTAATATAAAACTAAAAATGTCTACCTCAATTTTAGCAATATATATATATATATATATATATATATATATATATATATATATATATA
>Ga0209700_109711_pt1 | contig 10798 bp, 4 predicted proteins | sample SiratroredBW_FD_187528 | JGI IMG/M metagenome (GOLD analysis project Ga0209700, IMG submission 187528) | Root nodule microbial communities of legume samples collected from California, USA - Siratro red BW (SPAdes) (version 2) | ecosystem: Host-associated > Plants > Roots > Nodule | place: USA...
AATTAATATTATTGTTATTAATACTATTATAGTATTGATAATATTGATATTAATAATATTATAAACTCTATTTATATTATTATTATTATTACTAAGAATATTATTAATATTGGTTTTATCAATATTATTAATAAGATTAATAATAATTTTATTAATAATATTAATATTCATAATCATAAGTTTAATCATAATAAGAATAATAATAATCATAATTACATAGTTTGTCTGGTGTAATGGTTAAATGTTTCTTTTTTCTCTCACAGGTCTTAGATTTGTCACAATAAAAAAATAATAATAATAAAATTATATAGGATCATTATTAGTGAGTAATATTAAATTATACTCACAAATTTTTGCCATAGGAAAAACTAGTTTTTTTTTTTTTTTAACATGAGACTAATTTACTACATTAAGATCAAATTCAACTGGTTATATGTGATGAAAGTTCGCACACTAAAATAAAAAAAGGTTAGCAAATTATAGAAAGTTCACACACTAAAATAAAAAAAGGTTAGCAAATTATTGAGTTCCATTTGCTAATCTTTTTTGTTTTAAAATTTCTACAATATTTTGAAGTTGATATGGAGGAAGAACTGTGGAAGGTTCTCAAACCTCAAAATGAAGTCAACGTCATACTCCACAAAATGAGTCTTGTTAAGGTTTGTGATGATCATTAGGCAAGTAGAGATGATGCAAAAGGATCGTCTGCTAGAGGAACTTCAATTGTAGATAGAGTTGGACTAAGCAAAACTATAGGGACTCACCAAATTGTGGATGTCATTTATGTCTTGAATCCATAGGTTTCACCACTTGATAGTGGAACTCCTCTATCACAATTTGAAAGGTTGATGCTAGGAAAGCTGAACATGACAAACGATCAAAAAGAGCCTTATGAATTCTATGTTATCAGGTTTGAACATTTGAATGATTAACCTTAAAATATCATTCACCTGAAACAGGGTCACAAAACCGCCTAACTAGTGGGTTTGTGCACAAGAAGCAACTCTTATTTGTTGATACATATAGGCTAATGTAGCTACTCCCCAACAATAACCTCCATACATATGAAAATCACATAATAATGGCAAATATGAAACAGATATCAAGGTGGCACTCTTATCTACCAAGATGGTGCATCCAACTTGTAACCCCCACTCTCGTAAAGCACCCACCTTTTTCTTTCTTTCTCTATCACCTTCCATCCTTCATATATCTCTCTCTCCCTTCTCTCTTGATTTTCACCCTCTATACTTCTTATGTTCTAGAATCTGATCAAGCCCCGCAGTAGTTGAGGATCCTAGGGTCATTTCTAATCGATCAGAATCTCAAACAGAGTAAGTTCATATTTATTCTAAAGATTCCTTGTTCTCTATTTTCGTTAAGTTTTTGTCACCAATATTGGTGGTAACAATTGAGAAAAGTGTTCCTCTCTACTTTATTAAGGTTATACTAAAAGTTGGTGTTATTTAGAAAACTTGTTCTAGATCCCTCAAGTTAGATTGATGTTGTTGGCTGATTGGAGGAATTGATAGGGGATCGTTGCCTGAGGTAAGAAAAGCTAGTTTTTACCTTAAATAGAACTTTATGTTAGAATAGCTGGATGTGTGGGTGACGGGGTCCCCAATTTCAAAGCTTCTTTGCAGGAATTGTTTTAGGCATGAAAGTGAATTGTTTAGATTGAAAAATTAGTTTGATGAATTTGGTATATGTATGTTGTTATTACGTTAAATAAAGAAGTCCTTGGATGACATTTGATGATTTAATCATTAAGTGTTGTTATGATTGTGGAAAAATTCTTATATACTATTATTTGTGGATTAAATGAGTATTGATGTGAATGATTGTATGATGAAGTTGATTTCATACATTTGGGATAATGTATGAGTTATACTTGTTTGAGTACATTAAGTATAGCATACCTATGTTTAACAGAGATCTTCAAGCTTTACTGATGATCTAAGTCACATAGACTAAGACATCTGGTGGTGAGAAGCTAATAAGGGAGTTCATACACATCGGGAGAGCTGGCAAACACTCGGCATTGGATGTTTGAATTTACTCTAATCCTTTCTCTTAGATTCGATGTCAGTCTAAGTCTTGGGTTTTGGATTAGTCCTTTCTCTTAGATTCGTTGGTAATCTAAGTCTTGGGTATTGGATTAGTCCTTTTCTCTTAGATTTGTTGAATCTAAGTCTTGGGTATTGGATTAGATGTTAGTCTCTGGTAGGGGAATACTTAATGAGTCTTCCAGAAGACGATTGGCCCATGTGTGACCTGTATGTATGATGTGGTCCATGTGAGGCCTTTATGTATGATGTTTGACATGAGTATTTGAAATGAAAAAAGGTAAACTTGTATTGAGACTTGATATGCTAAATATTAAGAGAATTCTTATGACTGATATAATTTGTTCTTTTTGCATGTATTTAGTATGTTATAAAATTTTAATTTCACTAGCTTACCCTTGTTTTTCATGTTATTGTATAAACTGCGATGACTGTACTATGTACACGAGCAGGTGCAAATGCAGGTTTTAGAACACCTTAGAGATGATATGCCCTTAAATTGATCTTCCTTTTGTCTTGTATATACTTGTACATATGTTTTGATGTAGTTAAAGACTTTATGACCATGAGATGATCTTCCTTTTTGTCATGTAGATAGTTGTACATAAGTTTGATGTATCTGAACACTTTATGTAGTACATTGAAACTTAAATGTATGTTAATATTTGGTAGCAAACAAAATTAGTTTAGTTGAGAAATCTTTTTCTGATAGTCTCGCTTAAGCGGGAGAATCTTGCTCAAGCGAATTTTGCAGAAGAGTTCACTGTGCAAGTCTCACCAGAGCGAGATATGGCTCACCTGAGCGAGCTCTTCGTAAAAAAAATAGGGTGCTCTCTTGAGCATTTTCTCTCAAGCGAGTGGCTTTTCGCCCAAGCAAGCAAAGCCTTTAGCTCAAGCGAGGGTACTTTCGCTTAAGTGAAAATGGCACTGGAACTAGAGTGCTCTCTGGAGGATTTTTGCTGAAGCGATTAGCCTTTCACCCAAGCGAGCAGAGATTTTCGCTCAGGCGAGCATACTTTTGCTCAAACGAAAATAGCACTGGAACTGGAATGCTCTCTGGACCGTTTTTGCCCAAGCGAGTAAATTTTCGCTTGAGCGAGAGGGATTCTCTCTCAAGTTAAAAGAAAAAAAAAACTTTTTTTTCTTTTCTTCTTTCTTTTATTCTCTTATTCTTTTCTTCTTTCCTCTGTTTCTTTATTTTTTGTATTAAATGTTTTATGGTTTGAAATTATACTTTGTTTTTCTATAAGAGTTGAATGACAGATGTTATAGAATTTTTGGGCTATTACACAACTAGATGCAATAAATATGCCCTACCTCAGGCAACATTCCTCATACAACTCTTTAAGCCAACTCAAGCGGACCTGTACGCCCCGACACTAACGCATCTCTACATTTGCTACACCTTCTTCAACTCCTAACAACCAATATTCTACACACTCCAGTGTAGTCTGAGATAATGTAGGTCGAAAATTGGCCCACAATAGGAATGTGGAGTAGAGACGACACATCGTCCAATATGATCATCATCTCTCCAACTGGCAAATGAAACGTATTAGTGTCCATATGTTATCTGTCAACAAACGCACACAACAACCCCTTGCCCGCCACATAATATGTAGTTTTTCATAGAGACAACAATCTAGAATTAAGTAAAAAATTATGCACCTCAGGACAAGGAAGACCAAACCTATTCACCTTTCTACCATGGGAGACTAATTTTAATTCTCCACAATCCTACACAAAAACTAACACAACTTATAAAATTTTTCACATATTAAACACATCAAATAATAATTATATAATCTTACCTCACCCTCCCACAGTCTGAAGGCCACATGCTCACTATAACTTAGCAACAAAGAGCAATCTGAAGGTCCTCCAGGGAAACTTATAGGCTTACCAGCATCAGGACCACCAACAATAGCACTAGATAAAGCACCACAATCTCCTCTACGAACACATGTAGTAGGTCTAGTCCGACCATCGGGCTATGAACTACCTCCTCTAGTTCTGATCATATCTGTCAAGTTCTTGTCAATGTTAATGAATGTCAAATAAAGTAAAACATACGTACCGGAATCACGCCATCTGGTATACAATTTTGAAAGTTTTGTATACCGGATGAGGTGCAATTCAATATACATATAGAAAAATAATATATACCAGAATTACCCAATTTGATATACACTATTTTTCGATATGTATACCGGATTGCACTTTATTGGTATACAATTTTCAAAAGTTTTGTATACAGTATGAGATGCAATCCGGTATACATTTCACAAAATAATACATACTAGATTGAGTAGTTCTGGTATGCATTGTTTTTTTTGAAATGTATACCAAATTGCATGTCATCCGGTATACCAAAAAATTCAGATTTGGGATTTCTCCCCCGTCGACGACGAACCCCAAACTATGAAATTTATTCATCAAATTTACTATAACACCTACCAAATTCACAGAAACATGAATAATTACTTACCTATTGTTGTTTCCAACCTTCAATTCAAGATTTTTCTTCCCAAATTCAAAAACCCTATCCAAACAGTTATCCTCTCTACAGGATTTCCTCTTCCCTTGTAAACACAAACAAAACACAAAACCAAACAACCATAACCCAATGCCTGAGGCGAAAAATGTCGGTGACAAAACAAGCAAAAGTGGAGGGATTCGCTACAAGAAAATAGCTATTTAGAGACCAATTTTTAGCTACCAAATAAAATGGTTGCTAATTATGACCAAAATAGTCACCAAATTAAATTTTGATTACTAAATAACTACAAAATAGAAGTAATGATTGAATTTAGTGACCAATTAGGTTAAGATAATTAGTATCTAACATTAGCTACCAAAGTTTAGTGACCTATGCTATTAGATTCTAAATTGGTATCTAATTAAGTTAGAGACTAATTTAGAATCTAATGGTATTGGTTACTAAAACCTTGGTAGCTAATGGTAGATACCAATTATCTTGACTTAATTGGTCACTAAATTCAATCATTACTTCTATTTTGTAGTTATTTAGTAACCAAAATCTAATTTGGTAACTATTTTTGTCACAATTAGCAATCATTTCATTTGGTAGCTAAAAATTGGTCTCTAAATAGCTTTTTTTTATAGTAATTCAAGAAGGAGAACACGACAATGAGGAGGTGCAGGGAGACAACACAGAACTGAAAAACGTAAATAGGAGTGAAGAACATTGTGAAGTTATGTTATTATTCATTAAAAGTAATTTAGACATTTCAAATGATATATGGAGCTGTAAGACGAGATCATGAAGGTACAGGAAGAATCAGTCTAACTTGAAATGGTATAAGAGCATCTTGATGTTTTTCAATATGAAAAGGATTATGGCATTTTTTTTATTTTCTATTTAATTTTCATTCTTATTATGGTCTGTAATATTGAATAGGCTTCTTATTATTTAACCTTACTTGTTATATTATATAATCAGACTATCAATTGTTTTAATATGACAATTATTAATACTATTATCATCATCTTCTAAAATAATTTTAAATAAAATATATAATTTAATTATTAGTTATAAAATTATTGAAAAATAATTAATAAAAATTTTGGAATTTTAAAATTTTTTAAAAATATTGTAAATTTTTGGACAGTTTTAAATCTTTAATAAGTGTAAAATGATAATATAATATGATATATTTTGTGGCAGTTTTTAATTACTATAATTATCTTTTTTTCTGCCAAAAATATCTCTGATTGAAAGTATTTTTATCACAAACTATTCTTGGCGTGTGTAACTGATAGTTATTTTAACTTTCAGAAATTTCATTCGTAACAGTTTCTGATTGCCAAAACTTGTACTTTAACCTTCACAGATATCATATCTATTTTTCTAATGATAAATGTTTCATCATTATTATTCTCACATAATTATAAAATAAATGCACCTCACAAATTAGATTGAATAACATCATTCGATAATTTTAATTTGATTTAGATGTATTAAGAAATGTTTATTATTAGTTTGTTACTTTTTTATTTAAAATTGTACCATAATTGCTATCATCATTAAAAAAATTTATTATAGAAGGAAACATTATAGTTATACGTAACAATAACATTAATTGTGGAAGAAACTTGTAAATTATAACTATATGTAGCATATAATTAACATTAATAGTTGAAGAAAGTTGAAGACGTTAAGTTCACAAGTCCATAAATTGAAATTTGTCGATTCCATTAAAAACTAGAACAATGAACCTGCTTTGTCTAGTCAGAAAAAGTAACACATCATTTCATTAGAAATAAAAAAACACTGAATACAAAGAGAGAAAAAGAGAAAAAGGGAAGTGTGAAATATGGATATTGTTTATACAATTATAGAAAACAATAGAACAATTAATAAAAACATCTGAAAGTCAAAGAAAAAAAAAAACAAAAGTGTGGAGATTGAGTTTTTGTTTTATAATTTATAACCCTTTTCAGAAAATAAAGCATTTTTCAAAATTCTATGTCAAAGTGGTAAAATATACTAATATATATATATATATATATATATATATATATATATATATATATATATATATATATATATATATATATATAAAAGAAATATTTATAACAATATATAAAGTAATTATTGGTCTAACTTTTTAAGATATATTTTTTTTATTTATTTTGTAACGACAAGATGAAACATAAAATAGCCATAATACTCTTAAATTTTTTATACTCAGTATTTTGTACATCAATATATGTAACTACCAAAACAATTTCTTTTAGAGATAACAATTAAAACTTTTAAATTTATTATATTCATATAGACTAATATTAAAAACTACCTTTTCTATATTTTACTTTCTTCTGTAACTGTTTTCTAAATCTTCTATTAACCTTCAACCCCATCGTCAGATCCAACTCTCCTAACGTTTTTTTTCTTTTTAAGATCAGAAACAATGATCAATGGTCAGTGTTGTTTGTGACTAAGAATGGTAGAATTATTCTGTATGTTTTAATTATGTGCAAGGTGAGGATGGTGTATGGATGAAAAGAAACTTGTTTACGCTACCTTGTAACGTATAGAAAATTGACTAAAGATTTTGCATGAAAATTAATATTAAAATTATTCTTAATTTAAGTATATTAGTTTTATCTTCTAAAACTATTGGTTGAGATTCACCTTCTTTGTGAACTTAAGTTATACAAATAGCGTATGTTATATATATATATATATATATATATATATATATATATATATATATATATATGAGAGACATTAATAAAATGCCATGTGCGTTTTTAGGGCAAACTATTTTAAAGATGGATTTTATATTTCATCGCTGTCTAAAGTGACAAGAAAAAATTAATGATGGAATGCACTTTGGTAGTGAAAAATGTATATTTTTCAAAAATAACTTTTTTTATCTTTTCTCTGAACTAGTAAAAATAGAAAGAGAGATAATTACAACACTTGATCCGATTATAAAGGAATTTCAATGAGAAAATATATATATTTTTTATTCTGAAAAAATAGATACTAAACAATAAATTAAATATAATTGTAATATTGAATCTCCGAAGGGTTTAAATGTAATGTTAATATTAGCTTTGTTTGATTTCTTTTTTATTCAATAGTAATTTAGAACACATCGTTACGTACTAGTATAAATATGCAGTAGAAGGTATAAAGTGAGATCAACAGAGACCATACATCTAAACCTAAGAAACCCCACAAACAAAAGCAGAGGGATGGGTGTAGTTAAGATAGGTTTCACTTTGGTCCTTTTGGCTCTAATAGCATGTCATGGTATATTCTTTGAACATCTCTTCATATTTGAGTTTATGAAAACGCTCTTGTTATTGAATTTGTGTATCTTTTTGCAGGGAATGGTTTGGGGAGCATACCAAGTATAAAAGATGTATACAAATATTCTGAAAACTACGAACACTACCCTGAAGGAAAAGGACAGTGTGATAGAAACAGTGATTGCTGGTATTATTGCAATCCACCATGCTATTATCTGACGTATTGTGATATGGCAAGTCACAGATGCGTGTGTCCTTGTCATAATGAGTGATATGGTTGAGATTTAATCAATAATTAAGTGCTTGGAAATTACCCTATATATAAATCTATGATAATAAATTAATATGTTTCATGATAAATTAGCTTTTCGATTTCATACTTGAAATTCATTACCTTTGTATGGCCTAAAAGTCAAGTATATGCTTCAAATTCGTCACCTTTATATGGCTTAAAAGTTAAATAGATCTTATCAGTTTTGCACCCTGAGTCGTTGTGAGACTGAAAAATTTATTAAATAAAGAAATCGTTATAATTATTGTTAAATAAAGGAGGGTATGTTGAATGAGGAATCATATGAAATGGTATGCTTTAGGAGCTCTGAATGATAGCAAGAATTGCAGTTTTAAGGTGCTGGCCACAGAGAGGTAGAGTTGAAAATAGTGATGTTAATGTATGCTTCTTGCTGGAATCAATTGAACTTTTGTCGTGGCATATGCTGTGTTTCTGTGTGTTGCAGGTTGTACTAGTAGATTGATGAAGGCATATTAACAAATGGTCACTACTTCTTGAGGGTTTTTGTTGATGATTTTTTGGATATTTATGCTTCGAAGACTGTGTATGTATATGTATAAGAAGGTTTGAACATCTCAAATATTTTTATATTTATTTAATAAAAAAAATTATGTTAAAATTTAACGATAGATAAAAATTCATATGATACAGAAAGTGAAAATATTTTTTTTTTCTAATAGTCATATAATAAATGTTACATTGGGTCTTTATATAATTTTCGGTGGATGTGTTGAAAATGATGTCAAGATTATCTAGTAACAAAATACAACAACAAAAAAGTATGGTGTTTTGAACATTTTGTTAGTTGTAATGATTTTCCTCTCTACATAATAGTGTAAATGATCTCTATATAATATATAACTTGCAAGTATACCACCTACTCCACTTGAATTAAATGGTATTATTCCTACATATGTTATCTTTCCTAACTTAACAAAAAGTTAAGAATATATTAAAGTAAATAAATTTTATATAAAAAAAAACTATAAATATTTATATAAAGATAAGCAAAGTATAAAAAAAAATCTATTGTTTACGTGTATATTTAAATAAAACTGAAAAAATGCACAAATAATCATAAATATTTAAAAATACAAAGTTTGCTACAATATTTTTTTTCATATTTTCATCTTTCAAGAATCATTAAATATCTACAAATTTAAAATTTTACATAATCTATAATTCTTATTTCACTAGTTAAGGTATTTAAGTAATATCTATATTATCTTGTTTTATGAGTAAATAATATTGGAAGATATAATTGGATACATATGCTTCACCATATCATATCGACCACTGATAATTCTTTAGTTGATGCAGGTGTTGAATTATTAGACAATCTTATTAATTTCATACATTACATGATCACATTTATTATATAGTTTTTTATTATATGTTTTGATTATAACAAAATTAAGTGTATGTTTTAATAATATTTACAGAAAAATAAAATTAAATAATATGTGTAGGATTAAAATGACAAAGTCAGAGTAGATGGTTAAAGTTAGATTAGACAATCAAATTTAAATTAAAAGTTTCAAATAACAAGTATGAGGTTTTAATTAAATTGATTATTTGTGATAAAATAATTTTTTTGAAACTAAATATTATTTAAAGATAAACTTAAAATGAAATTTTAGTTAAAAGATAAATTTGATTTTTAATAAAGATAAATTTTGATTTTTGATAAAGATAGAATTTGATTTTTTGATAGAATTAGAATTTGATTTTTGATGAAAGATAAAAATTTATTTTGATATAAATAAAATTTGATATTTGATAAAGATAAATTTGATTTTCAATAAAGATATACTTGATTTTTGATAAAAATAAAATTTAATTTTTAATTCAAGATGTAACATTAGTTTTATGTACAAATAAATTTAATTTTTTTATGATTTTAGAAAAGATATTTTATCCTTATCTCTTGTAAAAAAAGAAGAAAAAAAACAAAACAGGTTACACTCATATATGATATTATTCACTACACTTCAATTTGATTCCAAAAACTAATTGTTGATATCTTTTATTATTATTTTAAATAATAAAATTTAAAGAGAGATAAAAGAATAATTCTTAAAAGATTGAAGATATACTCTCACAACATATTTAAAAATTCAGGTATCAGAATGTTACTAAAAATCAGAAGACGTGAAGGAGCACAACAAGATATACTAAAGATAAGCACTTAAAGATTTCAGAATAGAAAACATATTTCAGGTTGAAAATTCAAATTATTTTTCTGTCAAGAAATGATTTTGCATTTTCAATAATCTTTAAGTTTTTTTTTTTCCTTTTATATTAATGCAAGAGGTGTCATGTTCCCTCTATATAATTTTTATTTGGTGTTTCTTTTTTATCATATACCTTTTAATAAAGCAATGTTTTCCACACACAATCTCGATCAAAAAAATACTTAGGTGATAATAGATTAATAGTTGAGCCATTAAATTAGTAATTTCATTACATTAATGAAATACAAAATAATATATATTATAGTTTTGCCAAATATCATACTATAAATGATTTCATATATATATATATATATATATATATATATATATATAATAAATTTTATTAATCTTAATATTAAATTATTGTTTCATATCATCATTATTACTCATTAAATTTTGTTCAAATGAAGTGATAAAACAAT
>Ga0209700_109712_pt1 | contig 10797 bp, 9 predicted proteins | sample SiratroredBW_FD_187528 | JGI IMG/M metagenome (GOLD analysis project Ga0209700, IMG submission 187528) | Root nodule microbial communities of legume samples collected from California, USA - Siratro red BW (SPAdes) (version 2) | ecosystem: Host-associated > Plants > Roots > Nodule | place: USA...
AAAAAAATAACAAAATAAAAAAAAAAAAGAATTTCATGCACTCAAACAAGCATTTTCATTCAAAAAAAATTTACAAAGTTTCATGCATCCATAAATGCACTCTTAAAAAAAACAAAAAATAAAATTTTATGTATTCATGCATTTTCATTCAAACCATAAGTTCAAATTCAATCAAAAATTTAATGCATTCATAAATGCATCATTCAAAACATAACAAAAAATCAAATTTCATGCATTCAAGCATGCATTTTCAAATTCAATCAAAAATTTCATGCATTCTTATATGCATTTTTCAAAAAGAAGAAAATCAAAAATTCATATTCAAACAAATTTCATGCATTCTTATATGCATTTTTCAAAAAGAAGAAAATCAAAATTTCATATTCAAACAAATTTCATGCATTTTAACATGCATTCTTAAAACAAAAACAAAATCAAATTTCATGTATTTATAAACGCATTCTTCAGAAAAAAAAAAAAAAAAAAAAAGAGTTCATATATTTTCATGCATCCAACATACATCTTTCAACAAGGAAAAATCAAATTACATGCATTCAAAGTATGCATTTTCATTTAAATTAAGAAATTTACATTTATGCAAAGTTTCATGCATTGAAACATGCAATTTTCAAAATTTATATTAAAAAATTTCATGCATACATAAGTGTATCCAGCAAAATAAAATTTCATGCATTCTTATATGCATCTTTCTAAAAAGGAACAAAATAAAAAAAAAAATCATATTCAATCAAAAGTTGCATGCATCCATAAGTGCATTCTCCAGAAAGAACAGATAAAAAAAAATCAACAGAAGATATTATTAGAGAAAGGACTCAATGTCGTATCTACACATTCTACAACACGGATGTATAATCTTAGTGACATTATCTAGAGATTTATTCAAAATTTACGACCCTCTTGTCTCAGTACAAGGTCAAAATGAAGAACAACGACCCTCTCGTCTCAGTACAAGATCAGTTCAAAAATCAAATCATTGTGCATTCATGTATGCATTTAAAAACTTAAATTTACATGTATTCAAACATTCATACATGCATTCAACTCGAATTTTCAAACGTTCAAACATGTGTTCAGAAATTCAAAGTTTCATTTGACATTCAGAAATGATTAAAAGTTCAAAGTCTAGTGCATTCATGGCATGCATACATTCAAGCATTTTCATCAAAACTTCAATCAAATCAGACTCAAGTTCAAATAACATTTATGAAGAATGGACTCTGTGTCGTATCTTCATTTCAAATTTTCCAACATTTATGAAGAAGGGGCTCTACATCGTATCTTCATTTTTAAAATTTTTAACATTCATGAAGAATGGACTCTGCGTCGTATCTTCATTTTTAAAATTTTCAACATTCATGGAGAATGGACTCTGCGTCTTATCTTCATTTCAAATTTTCAACATTTATGAAGAATGGACTCTGCGTCGTATCTTCATTTCAAATTTTTCAACATTTATGAAGAAGGGGCTCTACGTCGTATCTTCATTTTTAAAATTTTCAACATTCATGAAGAATGGACTCTGCGTCGTATCTTCATTTCAAATTTTCAACAATTATGAAGAATGGACTCTACGTCGTATCTTCATTTTAAAATTTTCAACATTTATGAAGAAGGGGCTCTACGTCGTATCTTCATTTTAAAATTTTCAACATTCATGAAGAATGGACTCTGCGTCGTATCTTCATTTCAAATTGTCCAACATTTATGAAGAAGGGGCTCTACGTCATATCTTCATTTCAAATTTTCAACATTTATGAAGAAAGGGCTCTACGTCGTATCTTCATTTTAAATTTGCAGCTATACTAAGTCTCTATTTATCCCTTGGTTTGTAGATCCCCTACAACGCAAGATCTCAGCCTTCGTATATATTTATTTCCAAACCGAACGAAATTAGTGTTTTTGTCCTTGCTTATCTTTTACTCAACTAATCTGAACTTCTTAAAAGTTTAGATCATTTGGTAAAATTTAAGTAAGGAGGGGTAGCTGTCAACACCCAATTTCGTCCGGACAAATAAATTATTTCAGATTATAAAACAATATAAAGATTAAAATAAAAGTACATGTTATTTAGGTTTATTATACTTTGTCATTTAAATAAAAAAAAGAGAGGCTTTGGTCCCATTATATTCTATAAATAAAGTTTTAAAATAAAATTCATAAAAAGAAATAGTAAGATCGGTCTATTAAAAATTTGTTGAAAGAAAAAAGATAGTAATTAAAAATATATTGAATTTTTTCCATTAAAAGAAAACTAAAAAATAATAATTAAAAATAATAATAATTAAAAAACAAAAATAGCAAATAATAAATAATAAATATTAAATAATTAATGATTAAATAATAAAAACAAAATAAAAATAAATATATATTAAAAAAGGAGAATAAATAATAAAAAAAAAGAAGGGAAGATTGCTTTCAAACTGCTTACTTGATTTGCACGTTCAAGATAATAAATAAACAATAAAAAAATAATAAAAAGAATGAGTCAATGGCAGTAGACTCCCATGTTCTCACCCCCTAACTCCACGTATTTGTTTTAAAAGATATATATTTACAAATAATAATTTTGAAACCGCTCAGATAACAACCCACGTTCTCCACTTAAATAAAAATAAATTTAATAATAAATAATGGATTATTACCGTTGAAAAATGATAGATTCATCTTTAATATTAGTTTAAAAAAAAATTAAAAATAGTAAATATGAATGAGTCAAAGAGTGGTAACTTCTTTGAACTGAACCACTGGCATTTTAAAAAAAATATCAATTAAAATAATGGGGAAAAAAAAGAAAAAGAGAGGTATTAGTCCTATTTCATCAACATGCATCTCCATGAACGCATAATTCCACAATCTTTTTGCATTGTGTTTTTGCCCTGCATCTCCACTGTACATCCCACCATGAATCTCCATCACCTTTCCATTCCATTCCAATAGTCATCAACCAAACCACCTTCTACGCCATGTTAACCCCACTTCCTAAATACACAAACCAAATATCACTCACGGAAAAAATGCAAGCTTCGAAACCCTTCAGCAAACCCTACAAGCACCACATCTCGACGAAAACGCCCCTCACAAATACCCAAGAACAGAACTACGTGTACCCTGATTTTCTATCCTGTATAGAGATACGTATGAGCGAGGTCAAATCCTTGTCAGGCCCCCTATTAAAAAAAATATATTTTTGTTTGTTGTTATTTGCATTCTATTTCTGTTTTTTGGGAAAAATAAATATTTCTTAAAATCACACTCTTTTATTTTACGTGTTTAATTAAAGGTACCACCTTAGGGCGGGCGTTGTGAGGTGCTAGTACCTTCCCCACACGTAACTGACTCCCAGACTCTAAATCCGTTTTTGCAAACTTGCCTTATCTGACTTTTTTTTGGTTTTCCATAGTTTTTTCTTCAATAAATTATGGTGGCGACTCCATTATTTTTCAAAAAATAAATTATTTTTGGACCGCCGTCCCGGTTGCGACAGGTGGGATAAGGGGAAAAGATGTGCATACTTAGTCATGCCATCAACCACTACGAAGATTGTGTCCATTCCCTTGGCTTTTGGCAAACCACCAATGAAGTCCATAGATATGTCAGCCCACACATTAGTAGGAATAGGAAGTGGCTGAAGTAAGCCCGCAGGTAGAAGTGTATAGTGCTTATTCTTTTGGCAAACCTAACAACTTTTGACAAAATTCATGATAGCAGCCTTCATACCTTCCCACTAGAGGATGGAAGAGATCCTCTTATATGACCCCCTAGTTTAGAGTTATGATACTCCATCAGAATTTTAGGAATCCATTTGGAGGTTTTAGCAAGCACCAATCTCCCTTTGTACATGAGTTTGCCATTGCTCAACTTAAACCCAGGCACCGTTTCTTCTCCCGACAGTGATTTCTGCATAATTCCTTTTAACCGAGCATCCTCCAATACTTCTGCCTCCATATCACTCCATTCAGCTGCCATAGAAAAAGAAAGTGAGGAAAAATGAAATTTTCGTGATAGGACATCATTAGCAACCCTATTCGCAGCTTCAACCTTATATTGTATCTCAAAGTTGTAACCCAGTAATTTTGTGAGCCACTTCTGTTGCCCTTCTTCTGCCACCCTCTGGTCCAGCAAGTATTTTAAGGAGTTTTGATTTGTGAAGACAGTAAATTGTTGTCCAAGGAGATAATGACGCCATTTCTAGATGGCCAACACAATTGCCATCAATTCTCTCTCATAAATTGATTTCCTTTGAGTTGTCTGTGAAAGTTTCTGGCTCATGTAATCTGTCTCAGGCTGAAAGGGCTTAGAAAAACAAGGAACAGCCAAGACTGGTACAGACACCATAGCCTTCTTCAATTCTTGGAATACAATGTCCGCTTCTTCATTCCAATGAAAGTAATCTTTCTTCAAGAGTTGAGTGAGAGGCCAAGCAATACTCCCATAACCTTTGAAAAATCTCCTATAATAGCCTGTGAGACCTAAAAATCCACGTAAGGCTTTAATGTCCTTCGATTTAGGCCAATCCAACATATCTTGAAGCTGTTTTGGATCTGCTGTAACCCCTTGAGAAGAGATGATATGACCTAGGTATTCAATGGTGGTGCTCTCAAAACAACATTTCTTCTTATTCACCAAAAGGTGATTCTGTCGTAACAGTTCCAAGACACGAACTAAGTGATCTCGATGACTCTCCAAGTACCTACTATACACTAGTATATCATCAAAAAATACCAGGGTGAACTTTCGCAGGTAAGGGCGCAACACTGTGTTCATAAGGGATTGGAACGTAGATGGCGCGTTTGTGAGGCCAAAAGGCATTACAAGGAATTCATAATGCCCTTCATGGGTCTGAAAAGCAATTTTGTGTATGTCTTCATCTCGCATGCGAATTTGGTGGTACCCCGATTTTAAATCCAATTTGGAAAAAATTGTTGCATCTCGAAGCTCATCTAGTGGTTCCTCAATCACTGGGATAGGAAATTTGTTAGGGATGGTAATCTTGTTGAGGGCACGGTAATCAACACAACGCCATCCACCATCCTTTTTCTTGACTAATATCATAGAACTTGAAAAGGGGCTGGTGTTTGGCCTAATAATCCCAATTTGCAGCATCTCTTCAATAATTTTTTCCATCTCAGCCTTCTGATAATGTGGGTATCGATAAGGTCTGATGTTGGGAATATCAACCTTCTCTTTTAGCATAATGGCATGGTCATGTGATCTTGGTGGGGGAAGTCTAGAGGGAGCTTGGAAAACGTCATTAAACTGCTGTAAAATCATCATGGTTTCTGTAGAGATAGGTTGTTGAGCTTCTGGTGTAAAATAAGGGTTAGACCGAGTTCAAGAGGGAGGGTGAATTGAACTTTCAAAATCTTTTCGCAAATCTGATTTGTTCTTGAAATAGAGAATGAAAATTCTTGATTCAATCAATCAATTCGTGTAATTCTGGACTGTCCAATAAACAATCAATTGTGCACAACGGAAATTATTAAAGATAAACCCAGAAAGCAGTTTCAGTATAGAAATGTGTTAGTCTAGATTCAAGATGATTAAGAACAATCCAGTAGATTAAAAATAATCCAGAAAGACAGTTGATTCAATTATATGTAAACAGATTTAGTGATCAGTTTTTAATCCAGTCAATTTAAATGATAACAACAGTTGAATAAAATAAATCAAGAAGAGTAGGGAGAAAAGTAAGAACACAGAATTTTTATACTGGTTCACCCTTCCTCAAGGGCTACGTCCAGTCTTTTGCAAATTAGCAAAGATTTCCACTAAAAAGATCACAAGATCAGTTTAGAACCCTTGCTCCTAGCAAGTTACAAACTGTTCCCAGCAGTAAACCCACACCTCACTGAACCCCTCAGCTAGTGTGTAACTAGTGCAGAAACCCAATGCACCACAACAGTTGCATTCCGCAAGCAACACTGCTCCTCGCAGCACTCACCCTCTACTTAACCCCTCAGCAGATGTGAGACCAGTGCAGAAACCCACTGCACCAACTCAATTACAAACGCAGTAATTGAAAACAGCAAACAGATTACAGAACAACAAGATCAGAAATGATCAAACAGTACTTCTACACAGAACAGATTACAAAGAATGAAGATCAAGTGTAGAAGACTTAGCTTTGGTCCAGAACCAAAGTCGCAAGAACCTCACTCAAGGATGCTTAAAGATTCAGGTTCTTGGAGGTTTCTTGATTTGAAAAGCTTTGCCAAAATGATGATCGCACAAAAGGGGCACTATATCTCACTTAGAAAATCTCAAGGAAGGCTTTTCGAAAGTTTTTGATAACTAAAAATGATGATGCCCATTCCTTTAAATACCCAAATCAGTTTTAAAAACAACTTAGCTGTCATAGTTCAATTAATTGAACAAACCATTCAATCGATTGAATTGACCGTTAGTTAACCCAGTCAAAGATTCCAGTTGTAACAGAAATAACTGTATTCCAGTTGTAACAGAAATAACTGTCACATTCAATCGATTGTTTTAGAAATTCAATTGATTGAAAAAACCTTTTCAGCAAAAAACAGTTTGGGCTATTTTTCTTAACAACAGTTTTAATAAAAATATTTGTGAATCTTTTTAGCACCTCAGGAATGATGAACCATGCCACTAATGATTAAGGACTAACTCAATCACCAACACACAAACCCAACTAAGGATCAAGACCGAATCACCCAACCATCTTCATGTTGGTACAAAGTCTTCACTTGAACAATTCTAGTCCAGGTTGCTTCCAACAGATTCTTCATGAGGCAGTCTTCATCAGCTCACGTGCTAGGCATTGATCTATTATAGTCCAGATCCAATTCATCAGAAACTTTAGCAAGCGATGGTCTTTCTTGACTTCATCAAATCACATGCTTAGCCTTGGTGCTAACATCTAGTGCATCAGAACAAAATAGAGGAGTCACCAGAAATCCCTCTTCATCATTCTTCAAAGCATTAAGAGTCATTTTTCCACTGCCCTAACTTCTACCAAGGGTTGGGTCTCCCTTTAAAGTGACTTTGTGACCATCTAGTATCTAACTAAGAGATAAACTCCAATAGTCACCTTCAAATTTTCCCAGACTAGCAACCCATCCTACTCCTAACACCACCTCTGATCGTCCCAACTCCATCACTAAAAAGTTCTCCACAATTGTGATTCCCTGAAGCAGAATCTTGACCCCTTCACACCCACCTAAGACATGCTCAATAGCACCATTACACACCTCAACACGAAAAGGGGAAAGCGGCAACAACGGAAGATCTAAGGCAGTGACAAGAGTAGAAGAGAGAAAATTCGCCTCAGCCCCAGAATCCACTAACACAATAACTTCCCGACCATTAATTATACCTCGTGCCTTTAAAGTGTGGTGCGAAGTTAAGCCCCAGTACCTGAAGGCAGAGAGATGAAGAGAAAGAGTGTTGAGGGTTATATTTTCATCTTCCGTATGTGAGTTTTCTGCATCCTCATCGGGAATTGCATCATCCTTGCCAAGAAGTACCAACTGTTGGTTGCGGAATTTACAAGCGTGGCTTGGATTCCACTTGTCACCACAACGAAAGCAAAGTCCTCTTCATTGACGGTCACTCCACTCTTTGTTCGAAATCCACCGAGAGTGTTGCTTTGAGCCGCTTGTGGTTGCATTAGTGGGTGGGCTGGATTCTACCTAAACATCTCCTTTACTGAAAGAATTGTGATTGGGCTTACTAACGTCTTTGGTAGGGTTTTGCAAATTGGGCCTGACCCAATTGTGGGTTCGAGACCCACCCCAACCTAGACGAGAATTAGAATCACCACTTCTCCCCCATGGTTGAGCTCCTTCTTCCTTCCTTGCAAGATTCCGCGCTTTCAACACCATAGCTTTATCCATCATCCCTTGCAAATTCTCAAATTCATCAACTACAATTTCCGATTTAATTGTTGGTTTGAGACCCTCATGAAATAGGCAAAGGAGAGTGTTACCGCCAAGTGCCGGTGAGATCGCGCCGCCACTCAAAATCTTGGCGATATTCCATCACTGACCCCGTTTGTTTTACCTTCAATAACAGGGCTAAGGGATTCGATGTCGCCTCGGGTTCGAAGCGTTTCAATAGATCTTGCTTGAAATGGTGCTAAGTATGGAAAGTGGATTGAGATTCCCACCATTCGAACCACGTTAGAGCCTCACCGTGAAGTGCGAGGACAGCGTACTCCAACTTCTCACCCACTGGAATACTAGAGACTCGAAAATACCGATCAATCCGAACTAGCCAGCCTCTCACGTCCGTACCATCAAACGGAGGAATCTCTATGCTCCGATTGAAGTCACTCTTGTGCGGAAGAGGATCCTGAGTACGTTCGTCACCTTGGTCGTCAATCCGGGAAGTACCCTCGTCACCGTCAATCTCCACACGATGCTGCCGCACTATCAGTTCATCCATGCGTTTCAACATCGCCTCCATGAAATGACCTTGTTCTGCTCGAAACTCAGCCATCTGTCGTTCTAAACTGTCTACGCGTTCTTCCATGGCTGCAACAGAATGGGTAGTGACCATTCACAGGAGCAAGCCCAAGATCAAAAATCTGATACCAATTGTAACGGTATTCCTAGTGCTCACACACCAGTAAGGATAACAGTAATAGAACAACAACATAATAGGGAAGAAATATAGGAATGTAAGCAAAGAAATGAGACATGAAACTGCAGAAAGAAGATATATCAGTGTGATAAACCCTTAATCTGCAGTAGTGTAATTTTGTATATAAAAGTTTGAACTGATAAAGAAGATACAGTAAAAGATATTTGGCATTCAAGAGGCCAATACTCTCCTCTAATTTCTCACTTTCCTCCCCCCCTCCTTCCCCCCCTCAACACTAGCTTTTTATCCAATTTTCATTTTCTCTCTCCTGTAACTAACTCCTAAAATTATAAATCCTATCCACTACTTAGTTATTTTTCTTCCCTCTCTTACTGTACGTGTATTTGAATGGTGTAACCTTCCTATATTGCCATTTTTCATTTTGGTTGTGGAGGTCTGTTACATGTGTGTGAGGCAAGTTTGATTCAATTCAGCATTATAAGCATTTTCAATCAAGGATAAGCTCCATGTTTTCAAATCTGATTTAACTAAGGTTTTGAGAAATTACTAAAATCAGATTGAGGTTTGAACAACTGTTTTAACTAACGGGAGAAAAACAGTCGACTACTTGACAAAACAATCAACTGAATTTTAAATGACAATTGTCTATAAATAGTTGGCATGAAATTTTGGAACATAACGAAATCATTCTGAATCATTTTCCAATCAGTACTCTAAGTTTTCCAAGAGAGAGAAAAAGCGCCCCAATAGTTTTTTTGTGATCAAGATCATTAGAAAAGCTCTTCAAGAACTATTTTCTCAATACTGCTAGAGCTTTGAATTGACTGTTGTTGCTATACTGTTGATCTGATCATACTGAATAATCCTTCTATGCCCTTTCTTCATTACTTTTTTAATTTGTTGTATAGAAGTGCTTGTTTTGTTGAGTTTGTGATAATTCTTTTATTGTACTGAATTCTATTTTGGTGAGTTACCTGGGATGGTAATTCTGTTTGTACAGTGGGTTATGTACAGGTTGTAACTTGCTGAGGGGATCAGTAAGGAGTTTTCTGGGTTATATAGTGGATTCTGTATAGTTCTTGATCTGCTGTAGGTTTCAATGGATTGTTTTCTGCGGGGAGCAGTGTATTCTTGTGGGTTTTAAGATTGTGTTGTAAATTGATCTGTTAGATCTTTTAATAGTGGAAATCCTTACAGTGGTGTAAGGGACTGGACGTAGCCGTTGTGGAAGGGTGAACCAGGATAACTTGTTGTGTCTTGTTCTCTCTTGCTCTCTCTTGACTGTTCTTGATAAATCCTGCTACTTTTCTTGATTTTTCATAACATGTTAAATCTTGTTAATTGAATAATTTCCTCAACTTTCTGAAAACATTTTAAGTAACTTTTGAAAACATGTATTCCGTTTAAACATAGTATATTCTTGAAACATCTGAATTTGATCAATAACCAGTATATAAGTTTTTTGTAAATCTGCAGTATTCACAACTTACTGGGTTCACTGTTCATCAGTCAGTTTTTTCAGAAAAGTTGATTTGTCACAATTATTGGTTAAAAACAGATTTCATACATTAAACATAATTTGTGTTGTTTGATAAAAGATTCTTTAATCTGTAATTCATTTCAAACCTGAATTTGATCTAATTCTTGAGTTCCTGGATTAACCTTTAAATATTGTTTTTACTGCACATTGTATTTTCTAAAATTTGCTTAACAATCTACTGCTTTTCCAGTTCAGTTTACTGATTTTAGGTGATTACCTTTATTTTGGAATTAGTTTTGAACCTTTCCTGATTGCAATTTATATCATCTTGAATAGTTTCTTTAAAGAATTTTCATTTCTCACATTGAAAAATACATTTACAAAAAGTTTTAAAAGTGTTCAATTCACCCCCCCCCTCTTGAACTTGACCAAAATTGTTATGTTCAAGCATCCCAACGGCTATTTTCTAAAAAGCTACATATAGAGGAGCAATTTCAAATTGAAGAACAAGAAGAAGCAAACAGAGAAATACATCATATAATACATTGAAGAAAATATACTAAGTGTTTATTGTCAATTTGCTATTGAGAGCATATAGTGTTTTGGGTTGTGTGAAACCATTGTGTAATTCTTCACCATTGTGAAGTAAACCCTTGTGAGCTTTCATTGTTCTCTCTTTTGAGAGTGTTTATTTCAATCTTGAGTGGTCTTGATCTCAGGGGGAG
>Ga0209700_109714_pt1 | contig 10794 bp, 11 predicted proteins | sample SiratroredBW_FD_187528 | JGI IMG/M metagenome (GOLD analysis project Ga0209700, IMG submission 187528) | Root nodule microbial communities of legume samples collected from California, USA - Siratro red BW (SPAdes) (version 2) | ecosystem: Host-associated > Plants > Roots > Nodule | place: USA...
TCAATTTATTTCTTTACAGTACTCTATATCTTTAATACCAAGATTCATTAAAGTTTTTCAGATTGCGAAAACTATTTTCAAAGGTTAAAATTGATTAAAATCTTTCAAAGTTCAATTCACCCCCCCCCCTCTTGAACTCAGCCTAAAACGGTTTCAGTATTAATAATGTCAACAAAAATATTAATATTGTTAATAATATTCACCTTTACTAATGTTATTATTAATAAATCAATACGAACATCATTAATAAGAGATAATAGTGATTTTATCCATAAATATAAGTTTCTAAATATTACCCACAAACATAGGTCCGTAGGTATTACCCACGGACATAGGTCTATAGGTATTACCTACGAAAATAGTTCGTGGGTAATACCTACAGACCAATATCCGTGGGTAATACCTGCGGATCTGTATCCCTGGGTAATATCTACAAACCTGTGTCTGTGGGTAATACCTACGGACTTAAATTTGTGGGTAATACCTACAGATACAAATCCGTAGGTAATAATCCGTGAGTAATGCTGAATTCACCCGTGGATACAGATCTATGGATAATAATTCGTAGGTAAATTGAGTTTTTCTTGTAGTGTATGTTCCTTATGATCCATTCATCCTTACATAAAAGGTCATACACGTTTATTTTGTGACCTATCCAAGCATATGTAAAAACCTTCTTGGGTGGTGCGTCGTAATCAAAACAAAACCTCGAGAACATGTTCAAGTTGACAAAATCCAAGATGAATTGTCATATCAAGTTGATGAGACGCTTAATGTCTTACTAGTTACAACAATTGAACATTTCCAAGGCTTAGTTGACACCTCTATTGTTGAAGTACTTGATCATGATAATATTAAACTAGTTCTTGATGAGAGTGGTCAAGATCTGGACCTCTCAAATGAAGATAAGGAAGTAAATGGCAACAATGACGAAGACAATTCAGAGTCTGACGACAATAATGATTAACATATATTACTTTTTATATACTATGTTACAACCAATATATCATAAATACATAATTATTTACATATGTTATGTTAATATTTGTTTCAGGAAAATGGTTAGGACTAGAGGGAGAGATGGTTCCATTGTGAAACGTGGTAAGCCTAGGCATGGAGTTGTCAGATCTATGCATGGTCAACTTGTTGTAGACCTAGGGAGCATCCCTTATTCTGATTTATCAACAGGATTTCATGATGGGAGTCCACATGCTTTGTCATCCCTCCTCTAGACCGTCTTCCTCCACCCCCTCCTCGTCCAACCACCAGTTTTCACTATTCTTAAACCCCTCCACTTTATCATCACATCACACATATATTTTGTCATCATCTCATTCAACCATTGTTCCATTACCACATCATTCTCTTCTTTTACCACAACCTTTACCTTATGTTGTTATAGGTCATGTACCACTCTATCACACATATGGTCCCCTGGTTTAGTCGTTCTCTGATCCATTTTTCCACTAAAGTTCAAATGCACCACTTTACCAGAGTTAGAGTGCATTAGTAAAGCCCAAACCTCCCTCATTTGTCCATCCTACCTTTTTTGTAGCCCACTCCAACTCCCTCAATCCACGTCATCTCTACTCCCATAGTCTAGCTCACACTTTCTCCCTTAGTCCACACCACTGTTGGTTCCTGAATGCAACCTAGTGCTGACGATGCAGATCATGCCTCTACTATTGGTTCGGACCACGACCTCCCTCTTGAGGAGGTGACCGTGACCCTAGTGGAAGGGTCATCATCTGACCTCTTAGTAAAGGGTAGGTCATCATATATTTAAATTATATTATAGATGTGTTTACATTTAATTCTTAACAATCTTATATGTATGTTTTTGGTTGGACACCTAACCAGTATGTCGTTGAGGTTATTGGTCATTGTATTAAGTCTCAATTTAGGGGACCTTATCATCATTACAATGCCATGATTAAGGAGAAATAACTGAAATGGTGGCTTGATTTTAAGGTAATTGTTTTATTTATTACAATATAATACAAATCAACTAGCTTTTACTATTAAGATATTAACATATGTATTCTAATTCTACCTTTTTTACCAGGAACATAAATATGGTTGTCCGGTTGAACCTGATGAACTCTATATGGCCACTCACACCAACAAGAAGGGTATATAGGTTAATACTTGTGTTTGTGAGACTTATGTAAGATATTGCCTTAAATTTTTCTTAATTTATTTATATTTTGATTTAACTTTCCTAACATTTGTATCACCTAATCATTGTGTAGGAAAACTACCATGAGCGGTTGAATGCCATACAAGCAGAGAGTTCTAAAGTTTCAACCAGTGATGTCCACCATCTGGATGTAGCAATGAAGCTTCAGGATTGGAAGGATGTTGTAGGAGGAAAGAGTAGAGATCAAGTTTATGACATAACAAACTTGGCTAGTAACTTTTGCCAAGGAGTGTCTTCCCTCACTCAACCCTCATTGTTTGTTTCATCCACATCATATTGTGACCATTGTGCTGAAAAAAAGAACAAATTTGTAATGAAGTTGATAAAGCACGACAAACAACTCTCATGGAGAATCAAGATGCTCAACTGGCAAAAGAAAAGGCTACGTAGTTGGAGGACACCATGAAGATGATGCATCAATGTCAACACTCAATTTCATCAGGGCAAACAAAATTAAAAAAATGGTAACAATAGCAAATAATTTTTTTTTATTAATTTAAGTTTTTTTGTATTATTTTTCTTTTTTAAAAAAATAAATAGTAGTAATAAAAATAATAGAATTTGATTTAAATCTTACCTTTTTATAGAAAAAAAAAATAAAAAAATAATAATAATAAAATATGACTTAAGTATAAATAGTTCCTTTTAGTCTAAACAAAAAAGATAAAGAACAATAAATTGGTTGTTTCTAATTTTTAATAATAAAAATAATAATACAATAACTAAAAAAATATAATAATAAAAAAGATACTAAAAAATAAGAAATATTAATAATAAAAATATATTTTAATTTGACAAAAATAAGAATTAGATTTCATTTAATTGGGTCCATTTTTTAAACCATTCGTAGAAAAGATAAAAAGAAAAATAAAAAAAGATTTAAATTGAAACGTAGAAAAACTAAAAATAAAAGATTCAGATTCTTAAGATTTGAATTGAAAAATGAGCTTCAACAATTGACTAAGCTTTTTTAACTATTTTTAGAATTAGTGTGCATATTATTTGATTTAATTGAAATTGATAAAAATATGCTTGATTAAACCTTGATTGAGTCTAATAATTCTAATTTTGAATAAATAAATCTCATAAAGGAAGCAGAAGATACGAAAGAGGCTATTTTAGGACCTTTTATGGATAACCGATTTTATTCTGCTTTAATGTAAATAATTATGACTAATCTAATCAATTTTCCACTTTTCTTTTTAATAAAGAAAAACTCATTAAAGTTTGCTAAAACCAGAAAATTAAAAGTCTGAAAAAGAAACAATTTGAATGATTACAAATTGTTCTCGCAAGAGACCGGTTGACTCCTACAACAACAATATCTTCTGCTGGCTGCTCCTCGATTGCTCCTTTATACGTGGCTTGATTACTCTGACTGCTCCAATATCCACCGTCCCGGGAGGGGGTCCTGCAGGTACTCCGATGCTCAAGTCAGTTTAGAGTTAGAGTATGCAGAGAATATAGGTAAGAGTTTAGAAGTACCTTATTAGTTTATTAGTGGTGATTGAACTCATATTTATAGATGTTGTAATGGGCCTTAGGCGTTCAGGTCCATTGGGCCTAGGCTTAGAATAAGACCCAGTCTGTTATGATTTCACCTAATTCAGTTAATATCCACTGTACGTACCTAGCAAATCTTACAGAATGGGATCGCCATGTGTCAGGTGGTTACCCAACCTTACTTATGCCAAATAGCGTAAGTTGCCTTTCCTTAACTGGTTGACCAACATGTATCTGGTCGATTGGATGCTTACAAGGACTGGTCAACTATACTACACATAATTGATTCCTACATATGGTCGGTTGTACAGTACAGAGATAATTTGCAAATCACAATTAAAAAGGCCCATTGTAATTTTACAAACTTATATACCCTCCCTCAATTCTACTCACTCTCACACAAACACTACAAACACACAACATCTACGTACACGAGACAAACACATATTACACTACTCAAAAAAGATTATTATGAGCAAAGGTTCGCAGAGTTAAACGAGGAATCAAAGAGTTCAATAAGCAACTGGTCTTTAACTAGTATGTGTTAGAATAAATAAATAAATTATTCTATAATGTGACTCATGTGAAATATTATTATGGGCCTGTATGTGATTTAATAAAACTAAGAGGACATTTTGATAATTATGAGAAGTGATTTATTTAATAAATAACTGATAGGTAACCAATTTGATGGACATTCGTTTTATAAAGAACAAAGGGTTTTGTCTCTATAGTATGAGTGTTCTTCACAGTTAACCATCAATAACGTGTGTGGAGATTAAAGTGATTGAAAGAGATAGATTGAGTGAAAGGAGAATAAAGAGAAGAGATAAATTAAAGAAAGAAGATTTCTCATGGATCAAGGTAAGTCTCTCTTATTATCCTATATGTAAGAATTATAGATTCTAATGATCCTATGGAATGTTTATGATTGATTATTCCTATTTATGTTTTAATTACATGTGGTATCAGAGCATATGGTTGATTGAATTTATGATTCTCCATTATGACTTTTCTCAATAAAAAAACCCTAAATTCAAATTAGGGATTTCTGATTGAATGGGTACATACTGATTTTGAATCCCATAACATGTTTCTCTCTTTTAACGTGCTGTGTGATTTGCAATGTCCATGATTTAAGGAATGTTATATGAATTTTGCATCCATCGCTCCACCAATTGCAAACTTACGTGAATTCTGGGCATAATTTTATTTTTCGCTCATTTATTTTTTATTTTTTGTTCACGGCTGGAATTTGGTTTTCTACAAAATCACATAATGTGCATTAAATTTCAATTTGATGAACCTTTTTCGTGAATTTGGATTCTACCTTCACCCTTACGTGATTTTTGGGAAATTAATGCATAGCCATTGAAAATTCTTATTTTCCACTTATTTTGTTCACGGCTGGCACAAAATTGCATTAAAGTATTGATATAATAAAATTAATGAAACTTATTTCAATTCGTGGACTCATTGGAAATTTCAAGTTTTGAATTCAATGCTAAGTGAAGGTGGAACCACTTACGTGAATGAATGAGCCATGAATGTAAATCAATTTGGTTGCACCTCCATTAATTATGATAAATAGCTACTGCCTACTACGTATGATGCCTGTGTGATTTAGGATTTTGAAAGTGGGTATAATGATGTTTCTTTAATAATTATTTTTTGTTGCATTAATGATAATTAATTATGAATTGATTGATTTGTTGGAATTAATTGTATGATAGATTTGTAATCACCAAATGGTCAAATCTTTATGTTTTATTTTAATTCCAAATTAATGTTAGTTTTATTTCAATTACCCATAGAATGGATGCTAAATTATAAATAATTGATGTATGGGTTAATTGAAGTTCATTATTATAAGACATTAATGGATCGCCCAAAGGTTGATTAGTTGTTCTTATAATTAATGGACATGATTGTTGGTAGTGAGTATGCATTATTAATTTTATTTATATATCCAAAGATAATAAGTTTTTCTAATTAGTACATATGTCTTACCAAATAATGTTAATATTATAGCATCATTATGTTTTCTGTATTAATGTATCATCCAAAGGAGAACATTAGTATGCATATAATGTCTATTTGTTGATTGGAATTTGTTTAATGTATGACTCAAAGTATTAATGTTAAGTATGTGTTATTGCAGTATCTGTTCCTTTGTCTTTACATTCGCAAGCTATGTCTGTTATAGTATTCAATGGGTTGAATTTCTCTGATTGGAGTGAACAAGTCCAATTTCACTTAGGTGTGTTGGATCTTGATACGGTTTTTCATGTTAAAAAGCCTGCTGCTATTACTGATGCAAGCAACACTGAAGAGAAAACTTATTATAAAGTCTGGGAAAGGTCAAACAAACTTAGTCTGATGTTTATGCGAATGAGTATAGCAAATAACATCAAGTCAGCTCTTCCCAAAATTGAAAGTGCAACTGAGTTTATCAAATTTGTGGAAGAGCGCTCCCAAACTGTTGATAAGTCTCTTACTGGGACATTAATAAGTACTTTAACCACCATGAAATTTGATGGTTCTCGTACTATGCATGAACATGTCATTGAGATGACAAACATTGCAGCAAGACTTAAGTCTCTCGGAATGGCAGTGGATGAGAGTTTTCTTGTGTAGTTCATTTTGAACTCATTACCATCTGAGTATGGTCCTTTTCAAATGAACTATAACACCATGAAAGATAAATGGAATGTGCATGAATTGCACAGTATGTTAGTTCAATAGGAGACCAAACTTAAGAATCATGGGAACCACTCCGTTCATTATGTGAATAATCAGGGAGCTGGAAAGAAAGCTTATAAGAAACATGGAAAGGGTAAAGGACCATTAAAGACTATAGAGTCCTCTACAAAAATCCAGAAGAAAAATGACAAATGTCATTTCTGTAAGAAGCAAGGACATTTCCAGAAAGATTGCTTGAAACGTAAAGCTTGGTTCGAAAAGAAAGGTGAGTATTATGCTCATGTATGTTTTGAATCAAATTTAACTGAAGTTCCCCATAATACTTGGTGGATTGATTCTGGATGTACGACTCATGTTTCTAATATGATGCAGGGATTCCTTACAACCCGGACCATAAAACCAAATGAAAAGTTTGTGTTCATGGGAAATAGAGAGAAGGTTCCAGTGGAAGCTGTCGGGACTTATCGTTTAATCCTTGACACTGGATTTTATTTAGACTTGTTGGATACTTTTTATGTACCTAGTATCTCTAGAAATTTAATTTCTTTGTCTAAACTTGATGTTGCTGGATACTCTTTTAAGTTTGGGAATGGTTGTTTCAGTTTATATAAGAGTACTTGTATGATTGGATCTGGTACACTTTTTGATGGTTTATATAAATTGAATCTTGATAATTTATATGCTGAAACTCTTATGACTTTGCATCATAATGTTGGCACTAAACGTGGTTTAGTGAATGAATGTTCTGCTTACTTGTGGCATAAGCGTTTGGGACATATTTCCAAAGAAAGATTGGAAAGATTAGTAAAGAATGAAATTCTTCCGAATTTAGATTTTACTGATCTGAATGTATGTGTGGATTGTATTAAAGGCAAACAAACAAAACACACAAAGAAAGGAGCCACAAGAAGTAACCAGCTTCTTGAAATTATACACACCGATATATGTGGTCCTTTTGAAGTAAGTTCTTTCAATAAAGAAAAGTACTTTATCACTTTTACTGATGATTTTTCACGTTATGGACATGTCTATTTACTGCATGAGAAATCTCAAGCAGTGAATGCCTTGGAAATTTATATAAATGAAGTGGAAAGGCAATTAGACAGAAAGGTGAAAGTTGTCAGATCAGATAGAGGTGGTGAGTATTATGGAAGATATGATGAAAGTGGTCAACATCCTGGTCCGTTTGCTAAGTTCCTAGAGCAACGTGGTATTTGTGCTCAATACACAATGTCGGGTACACCACAACAAAATGGTGTATCAGAAAGGCGTAATCGAACCTTAATGGATATGGTTAGGAGCATGTTAAGCAATTCATCTTTACCTGTATCGTTGTGGATGTATGCTTTAAAAACTGCCATGTATCTATTGAATAGGGTTCCTAGTAAGGCAGTTCAAAAGACACCTTTTGAATTGTGAGACAGGAAGGAAACCCAATTTAAGACACCTGCATGTTTGGGGTTGTCAGGCAGAAATTAGAGTATATAATCCTCATGAAAAGAAACTGGATGCAAGAACAATCAGTGGATATTTCATTGGTTATCCAGAAAAGTCAAAAGGGTATAGATTTTATTGTCCTACCCATAGCACACGGATTGTTGAAACTGGAAATGCTCGGTTCATTGAGAATGGTGAAACCAGTGGGAGTGAAGCTTCACGAAATGTGGAGATTAAGGAAGTTAGAGTACAAGTTCCTTTAACTAATGCTTCTACTTCAAGAATTGTTGTTCCTCTTGTTGATGAACCACACAATAATCAAGAAGAACAAATTAATGATCCTGAAGTTAACAATGAACCTGTAGTAGAACAACCACAAGAAATAGTATTAAGAAGATCTCAAAGAGAAAAGAGATCTGCTATTTCGAATGATTATGTGGTTTATTTACAAGAGTCAGAAAATGACTTAAGTATTGATAATGATCCAGTTTCATTTTCAGAAGCCATGAATAGTGATAATTCTGATAAATGGTTAGATGCCATGAAAGATGAGCTTAAGTCAATGACACAAAATTGTGTATGGGATCTTGTAGAATTGCCAGAAGGATGTAAGAGAGTTGGTTGTAAATGGGTCTTTAAGACTAAACGTAACTCTCATGGCAATATCGAACGTTACAAGGCTCAATTGGTTGCCAAAGGTTTTACTCAGAAGGATGGCATTGATTATAAGGAAACATTTTCGCCTGTTTCTAAGAAAGATTCTTTCAGAATCATCATGGCATTGGTAGCTCATTATGATCTTGAGTTGCACCAAATGGATGTTAAAACCGCTTTTCTGAATGGGGATTTAGAAGAGGATGTTTATATGGACCAACCAGTAGGGTTCATTGAAGAAGGAAAGGAAAACATGGTGTGTAAACTTAAGAAGTCAATATACGAACTTAAACAGACTTTCAGGCAATGGTATCTTAAGTTCAACGATACTATTACGTTCTTTGGATTTAAGGAAAACATTGTTGATCGATATATATATCTGAAGGTCAGTGGGAGCAAGTTTATATTTCTGATTCTTTATGTTGATGATATCTTGCTTGCAACTAATGATCTTGGTCTATTAAGTGAGACTAAGAAGTTTCTCTCTAATAACTTTGAAATGAAAGATATGAGTGAGGCATACTATGATAGGAATTGAAATATTTCGTGATAGATCACAAGGATTATTGGATTTGTCTCAGAAAGCATATATTAATAAAGTTTTAGAGAGGTTCAAAATGGATAAATGTTTAACATCTTCCGTTCCAATACAGAAAGGAGATAAATTTAGTCTCATGCAATGTCCAAAGAATGAGTTGGAACGGAAACGGATGGAGAATATTCCTTATACATCTATTGTTGGGAGTTTGATGTATGCTCAAACATGTACGAGGTCAGATATTAGTTTTGCAGTTGGTATGCTTAGTAGATACCAGAGTAATCCAGGATTGGATCATTGGAAAGCTGCAAAGAAAGTCCTAAGATACTTACAGGGAACAAAGAATCACATGCTTACTTATAAGAGGTATGATCACCTTGAGGTGATTGGATATACAGATTCAGATTTTATCGGTTGTATAGATACCAGAAAGTCTACATTTGGCTATGTGTATCTTTTAGCCGGAGGAGCGATTTCATGGAAAAGTGCGAAGCAATCAGTCATTGCTGCATCCACAATGGAAGTTGAATTTGTGGCATGCTTTGAGGCCACAGTTCAGACTAATTGGCTACGAAATTTTATTTCAGGACTTGGAGTTGTTGACAGTATTGCCAAGCCGCTAAAAAATTATTGTGATAATTCCGCAGCAGTCTTCTTTTCTAAAAACGAAAAGTATTCCAAAGGTGCTAAACATATGGAATTGAAATACTTTGTCGTTAGAGAAGAAGTTCAGAAACATAGAGTGTTGATAGAACATGTTAACACCGAGCTTATGATTGCTGAACCTTTAACAAAAGGGTTACTGCCCAAAGTATTTACTGGCCATGTAAAGAATATGGCATTATGTATACTAGTGAATGTTAAATGTTTATTAATGCTATTTAACACTCTGAGCTCATTGTTGTTCAAGTTTCTGAAATATGTGTTTTCTACTTTATGAATGTGCATGCAAATTATAATTATGATGTAGAAAACAGATTATGTTATTATTGACGATGAAACATGACATTATGTTTGAGCCCATTATGGACTTCTCATTATGAGGTCATATTAAGGAAAATAACGATGCAGTAGTATATGGAAGGAAATGTGTCGATTGAATGACATGTAACCGCCATGACTCTTATTATTCCTATATCTTTAAGTATGACAAATGATGGAACCAATTTATTGAATGTCCTTTAATGCACATTATGACTTATGTAATTTATTAAATCATGAAGTATTATAGCATCACATGAGTCAAGTGGGAGAATTTTAGAATAAATAAATAAATTATTCTTCGTCAATTTTAGAAAATAAAGCTTCTTCGTCAATTTCTCTTAGACCACAAATACCCTCACAAAACTCTGATATTACTCTAGCCAACATTCTAAAGACACCAATACCTGCACACACTAATAGATATACTCCTTTACAATATACCAATATCTTAGTTGGTCCTAAAGATTTTACCACAACCTCTTCCAAATTATTAAACCTTCCACCTCCTCAAAATCTTTCTACAAAAACCCTAAAACCTCAAAGCTCTATGGAAGAATACCTAGACAAACCTGAAATCTTACCAGTAACAATTCTAGAAAAAGAATGGATAAAAGAAAGTCCTCACCAAACCGCAAAAGAATTATTCCCTACTACTTTCCATTACCTACCAATAGACCTCACCAAAACCAGAACCTTTTACGAATTCATTCTAGTAGACACAGACTCTGCAGAAATATCCCATAACCAAGACAAAGAAGGAAACATCATTTACTCA
>Ga0209700_109717_pt1 | contig 10787 bp, 10 predicted proteins | sample SiratroredBW_FD_187528 | JGI IMG/M metagenome (GOLD analysis project Ga0209700, IMG submission 187528) | Root nodule microbial communities of legume samples collected from California, USA - Siratro red BW (SPAdes) (version 2) | ecosystem: Host-associated > Plants > Roots > Nodule | place: USA...
AGAAGGATAAAAGGGGTGGTGGAGGGTATAATTGGATATGGAATATTTCAAAAAGGGTTAAATGGTAAATTTGCCTAGAGTATGGAGGTGCAGGAAGATGATATGGAGGTGCAGGAAGAAGCAGTCAGATGTTAGGTTAAAAGGTGGGTTCCACGCATTTCTAGACCCACTAAACTGCTCCCTGCACCCCCACATATTCTGACCTACACCTCCAGCCTTTTAAAATTCCTGAAACACCCTCGCCACTAGCTGGCTTGGGTTTACTGCCTGCACCTCCATTAATCGGAATTCGCACCTACAAATACTTGAAAGCCCTAAAATACCCCTGCAACTATTTGGGCTAAATCTGCTTCTTGCACCTCCATATTTCTGGATCTGCACCATATCTCTCTCTAATTCCTAAAACACCCTTAATTTAATTGATGCAATAATTAATGAAGTTGTTGTTTACACCCCATTTATTAGGATTTGTACCTATTATTTCTCAGATCCTAAAACTGCCCTTTTTTTTGAAAGTCTATCCTTCATAATTTTTTTTTATTTTAATAAATCCTAAATGACCGTTCGCGTCATGTGGAATTTTTTTTTATAAAAAAATAATAAATACCGATTCTTGATTTAAGTTCTAAATGACCATAAGCGTCATGCGGAATTTAGTTTAAGGAGTTTCAACTTTCGTTTGGGATTATCAAAAGACCGAACGCGTCTATGATATTCCGAAATGAAATTAAATTTTCAAATTAATAAAATATATAATAATTAAAAAAATAAAATGTCAAATTTATCAAAATAACTCAATTTTTTGTAGAACTAGGTATTCCCTAATTCTTCACCCGTTAAGGATGTTGATACGTAGGAGCAAGGTCAATCCTTGTCGGGTCCTTTAATTTAAAAATTATTATTTTGTTTTTTTAATTGCATTTTAATTATATTTTTTGGAAAAATAAATATTTTATAAACCACGTTTGATTTTGATCATTTAATTAAAGGTATTGTCTTAAGACAGGCGCTGTGGGGTGCTAATACCTTCCCCACGCGTAACCGACTCCCGAACTCATTTCTAGTGCGTAAACTTTTCCTTATTATTTTCTTGGTTTTTCCATAGTTTTCCATAATAAATTATGGTGGCGACTTCATTTCTTTCTTTTCATTAATTTTTATTTAGACTGCCTTGCCCGTCGTGATTTTAAGTCGCGACAGCTGGCGACTCCACTGGAGACTTATTATTTGAGAGTCAAGCCATTTAATTAAGTGATCAAATTTAAATGTGGTTTTTAATATTTGTTTTTTTTCCTTTTCCTTATTGTTTTGTTTATTGTATTCTTATAGGATTGTAGATCTTGCTCTGGTATTATGTTATGATCTGAATTCTCACTGATTGATTGAATGAGATATTAAACCCTAGGGTAGAAGACATGCTTATGACTGCTATATCTGAGATATCTGCATGGGACTTTTCTGGTTGTTTTGCAGGTGAGGGGTTGGGTGCATACAGGTTTTACTCCCTTCACACACGCACTTTTCATGCATATTTCCTGAGTGGGATCCTAAAACCCTGGATCTGAAAAAGCATAGAATTAGAGGGATTCAGTGATACCGGAATGGATGTACTTCCTACTCTGGTTTTCATGAGAATCCCAGCTAGAGTCTGTTCTATTATTGTCTGTTCATAAGCTAGTTGTTTAACGACAACTTTGGATAAGATGATAATGAGAGCCATAGCTCTGGTGACTTTTATACCTTTATGGATTAGAGAACTTACCTTGTGAGGATGCATGTAAAGATCTTAGAACTCTAGGAGTTATGCTGCCAATTGGTTTAGGGCACTAAGGGAGAAAGACTATGGACTGCAACCACTCACCGGCATGACAAGACAGAATGTTTGCTATGGAGAATATGGAAAAGTGTGAAAGTGAATTGTGTTTAATGCATATCATTCATGTGGTTTTCATACATCATCATTTTGTTCTAAACGAAATTTTTGAAAATTGTACACCAGATCATGGAAGTTCATCCTGGATTAGGGGTTGAAAGAGTATCAGAAGCTGCTGATTTGAAAAAGAAGTTAAAATGTGAACCGATACGGAATAATTTCTCTAATCTCCGGGAGCTTAGTAGGAAGTTGAAATCTATTCAGAGGGCAGCCTTTAGAAGGAAGTATGGGAATTTGCTAGGATTGCTGGAGCTGGACATAGAGATAGACATTGTCACTGCACTTGCTCAGTACTATGATTCATCTATGAGATGCTTCTTATTCCAAGACTTTCAGTTAGTACCTACCATTGAGGAATATGAGCAAATCCTGGATCTGCCTTTAGGTGGGGGAATCCCTTATAGACACTGTGAGCAACATTCTTCTATTCTGACTATATCATCCATCACCAAAATTCCTCAGAATATGCTGAAGAGTCGGTTAATTTCTGTAAGAAACACTAGAGGATTTTCTCAGAGATTCTTAGAAGCACATCTCCTACAGTTGAGCATAAAAGAAGACTGGGAGACATTCATAGATGTATTGGCTCTCATACTCTATGGAGCCTTATTGTTTCCTTACTCAAATGATTATGTGGAGTATGCTGCTATTGATATATTTGTGGCTGTGAGAACCAGATTTGAGAATCCCGTTACAACAGTATTAGCTGATACTTATCTAGCACTGGACTTGTGCTATGAAAGGAAGGTGAGAAAGATGTTTTGCTCGGTGCATGTTCTGTATGTCTGGCTGATGGCTCGCATAAGTGATAATATTCTTGGAGTCAAATGTCCGATAGAGTTGGTGACCCGTAAGAAGCTAGATAAGAGGTCAATAAAAGATTGGGCTTTATTTGTTGCTGGTCTGAATCAGAAGAAGATCATATGACAACCATAATGGTAGCAAAGGTTGAAGCTTATATATAGTTGTGAGGGTTTCCCTAATGTGCCTCTTATGGGAATAAGAGGATGCATTAACTATAATCCAGTTTTAGCTCATAGGCAATTTGGCTACCCGATCATAGGAGCGCCTACACCTACTGTCTTAGTTCTATTTGTCTGTTACTATCAAGATGGATTTGTGAATGACACTTTATGTCAGATCCGCAATGCTTGGAAGAATATACTATGTGCGGAAAGAGACACTAGATCATGGTCAGTTGACAAAGAAACTTCATATCAGCAGTGGCTACTAAATAGAGTAAAAGAAGTCAATTTACCTTATAAATTAACGAATCAGGAGCCTTCAGAAGAACCTGTGCTTAAGGAACCTACAGTTGACACAAAATCTGAAGAAATTCAGAAACTAAAAGAAGAGGTTGAGCAGCTAAAGAAGAAGAATGATGTGTTGAATAATGACATGCAGAGCCTTCAACATAAATACTTGAATGTTAAGGTAGACAATGAAAGGTTGATGAAGAAGCATAAAGTTGATAGGGAATGCATTATGGAGATGACCCAACAGTTAGCTGCTACTAAGGCTGATTTGACTACGAGAGCTAAAGAATGGGAGGCTACTATGCATGCTGAGCGCCAGGAAACCAGACAGGACAGACAGAAGATTGTGGAAGAATTATATGACTTGCAGGACAGATTCCGCAGCACAGAGTCGCAAATGAAAGAAATCATGTCGGAATATGAAGAGAAGCTGAAAGAGGAGCAGTGACAGAAGATGGAAGCTGAAGAGAGGTACCAGATGATGATGACCCAACTGGAGAACCATATTGCGGATCAGGAGCGAGACATTATTTATTGGAGAACGTCTTTCTCACAGTTGGCCGCTTTAGCCAATGGAGCTATTGAAGATCTGCCTAGGATGTTGAGAGAGGCAGACTCATCTCTGATGTCTTTTAACTTCCCGGATTCTGTTCAGAATTTTCTTAATCATTGTAAATATTTAGTCGAGCAGATGAAGGTTATGATTGCTCGTTCTAGGGATTGATTTTGTTTTGTATTGGTTTGATACATTGTTTTATGATATCAGACAATTTTTTCTTCATATCAATACAAATACAGGTTTAATTTGCATGGATGTGTGCGCAATTTTCACAATTATTGTTTAAATAATGTGCATACATTTTTATCTTTCTCATAGCAGCCATTTTGAATTTTTATTTAATTTTCTCATAATAAAAAAACAGAAACATAAAAAGACGACAAATATTCCGTGTCATCACTACAAAACTTGTGCCAACAGCAAAAGAATGGACAATGAAGTGCAAGAGAGCATGAAAGCTGACATCGACCAACTGAAAACTCAGACGGGCCAAATGTTTGAAATGATGGTGGCCTTGAAAGATACGGTTACTGTCCGCAATGAAGAAGCTCAGTCTTCACATCCCCTTTTACTTCAACACAGTAACCCTAATGGGGAAAATAGAAACACTCATGAATCCTATCCATATGGTATGCCTTTGAATTATGAGCCTATATATGAAGAGTATGAAGAGCAAGGAGATATGCCAATGGGTAATGCTGCTAATCCCAAAGGTCAACCTGAAACTACTTAAATGTCATTTGCTAGTCGTATGGAAAAAGTGGTAATTGATAAGGTCCCATCTAATACTCAACCATGGATTTTGCCAGTTCATGTTGGAGAAACATCTGTGATGAAGAATAATATGAATGAGGAAATTCAAAGTATGATGTTTAACACTGATATGACGAAAAATAAGTTGGAAATACTGGAAGAAAGACTCCGGATGATTGAAGGAGCTAGTGCTTGTGAGTTCGGAGATGCTGCTGGGCTATGTTTGGTACCGGATGTGGTGATACCCCCAAAATTTAAGGTGCCAGAATTTGAAAAGTATAAGGGAGCTACTTGCCTAAAAAGCTATCTAGTCATGTATTGCAGGAAAATGGCTGCTTATGCTCATGATGAGAAGTTATTGATGCATTTCTTTTAGGAGAGTCTTATGGGGACGACTTTAAACTGGTACATGCATTTGGAATCAGTTAAAATCCAAACATGGAAAGATTTGGTCAATGCTTTCATAAAGCAGTACAAATACAATATGGATATGGCTCCCAATAGAATGCAGCTGCAAAGCCTGTTCAAGAAAAACACTGAGACCTTCAAAGAGTATGCCTAAAGATGGAGAGAATTGGTTGCTCAAGTTGAACCACCTCTTCAGGAAAATGAAATGACCACCATGTTCATCGAAACTTTACAATCCTCATATTATGAACATGTGTTGGGAAGTGTGTCTTCCAACTTTTCCGATATAGTTATTATCGGTGAAAGGGTTGAATACGGGCTTAAAGTGGAAGAATAGCACAAAACTCATCCGCGGTTAATAATGCTAGAAAGTCCGGATTCAATAATAATAGGAAGAAAGAAGGAGAGGTGCAGGCAGCTTCAGCCTTGCCATATTGGGGAGGATATCAAAACCAATATCGATCGAATTACAGACCATCACAGACTTATGTCGCGAGTGTTATGCCAAATTATCAGTATAATGCCTCTCGGCCACAGACTGGATATAGACCGCCAATGGCAGCCCATAATGCTTATCAACCAAATACAGGGGTCAGAATCATAATCAGGCACCAAATCAAAACTTTGGTCAAAGGAATAATACAGGAGAGAGGGTGATGAAGTTCACTCTTTTGCCAATGACTTATGCAGAGTTATTGCCTGATTTGGTTAAGAATGCACTGGTTGCTATATGCCCAGCAAAGACACTGCAACCACCATACCCTAGATTTTACAATGCAAATGCCAAGTGTGAATACCATAGCGGAGAAGTGAGTCATTCCACCGAAAACTGTCGTGCTCTCAAGTTCAAAGTACAATCTTTGATTGATTCTGGGTGGCTCACTTTCCAGGAGCAGAAGCTAAGTGTGGACAAAAACCCTTTGTCTGGTCACTCAAATGCCACGGTTAATGCTGTAATTAATGAAGAAGACCAAGTCTGGTTAGATGTGTAAATGAAATGAAGAAACCTATGAATGAGATTTTTAGAGCAATTTGCCAAGCTGGGTTATTCCGATGTGAGCAAAAGACAGAAGATGGATGTGATTACCACAATAGCATCAATCATTCTATTGATGAGTGTGTTGAATTCAAAAATTATGTGCAAGACTTAATGGATAGACATATCCTATAAATTACTCATCAAAAGAAGGAAGAGGGAGTATTTGCTGGTGAAGAATGGGTTCTGCAAAGGCCTAAACCGTTGGTGATTCAGTTTACTAGGCCTACCAATTCCGTGCCCGTAGGAAGGCAACCCTTGGGGATTCAGACACCCGCTGTTTGTCCATACAAGAATGATAAAGTTGTTCCTTGGAAGTATAGTGTTAGTATCATCCAAGAGGAACGAAAAGATGAATCTGTTGAATCAAGCAAGGCTGTTATTGACAATATATCGGGAATTGGAGGCATGACCAGGAGTGGTCGGTTGTTTACTCCGCCTGTACTGAGAGGTGAGAAAAGCATTGAAAAAATTAGAGAAGAAATGGCTGCAGAAAAGGCAAAGGCGTTGTTAAAAGGGAAAACTGTGCAAGAAAACCCAAAATCCGAGCTGAAAGAAATAAAGGATGTTACCGATGAAGATGCATATGAGTTCTTAAAGTTCATCCAACAAAGCGAGTATAAGGTGGTTGATCAATTAAACCGGATGCCTGTAAAGGTATCGTTGTTGGAACTGTTGATGCATTCTGATTCTCATCGGAAATTGCTAATAAAGATTCTGAGCGGGGCCCATGTTGATCAAGAAATTTCCTTGGATAAATTCGAAGGGATTGTTAGTCACATTACTGTTAACAATCATTTGACTTTTACTGAGGAGGAATTACCTTCAGAAGGTAGAGGGCATAATAAAGTTCTTCACATTTCGGTTAAATGCATGAATCATTTCTTCTCGCGAGTATTGATTGATAATGGTTCATCATTGAATGTGATGCCGAAAACCACCCTAAACAAGTTGTCAATCGAGGGGATTCACTTGCGCCCTAGCACTATGGTGGTCAGAGCTTTTGATGGGAGTAAGAGGGAAGTTGTGGGAGAAGTAGAGTTACCAGTCCAAGTTGGACCATCCACTTTTCAGGTTGTATTCCATGTTATGGATATATCACCAGCCCACAGTTGCTTGCTGGGTAGGCCTTGGATACACACAGCCGGAGTAGTACCTTCAACTTTACACCAGAAATTGAAGTTTATAATTAATGATAAATTGATCATAGTTTCTGGAGAGGAGGACTTGCTGATATGTTGACCTACTTCTACTCCATATATCGAAGCCGCGGAGGAAGCTCTGGAAACCTCTTTTCAAGCTCTGGAGATTGTCAGCACAACTTATATCGAACCTCTTAGGGTGAATCCACACTTATCTAGCGCATCATTGATGGTGGCTAGAACCATGATGGAGAAGAGGTATAAATGTGGCAATGGTTTGGACAAAAATAATGATGGGTCTGTAAAACCATTGAAGCTGATGGAGAATAGAGGAAGGTATGGTTTGGGGTATAAACCTACCCAAGCAGATCGGAAGAGAAGAGTTGAAGAAATGAAAGAAAGAAGACTAGCCAGGACAGAGGGAAAAGAGCCAAAGACAAATGAAATTCCTCTATGCAGCCTATATCAGAGCTTTTATAGTGCTGGATGGATCAATCTTGATCAGGTGGCAGCAATTGAACAGGAGCTGGAGGATGGAGGCTCAGATTTTGTACGTCCTTGCCGTCTAGATGAGCAGATTGGCAACTGGAAGTCTGTAGAGATACCTATGGTGTATACACAAGAAAAAATGTAATATAAAAAGAAACTTTTGTTTAGTTTTAAACATTTTCTCTTACGTTGTAATACTTTTTCTTGGCTTTAATGCTACTTTGGTAATAAAATATTGAGTTTTCATTCAAATTTTTGTTCTGTCTATTTATTATTTTTAAAATTGAATAATGCAAATACGATGATACGTGTTTTGAAAATAATCATTCCAATATTTCATATCCAATTATGGACCCTGATGATAATATGAAAAATGATGAATATGAGGAAAACTGTGAACCTTCCCCGGAATTATTGAGATTAGTGGAACAATAAGCCAGAGAAATAAAACCCCACCAAGAAGAGGTTAAAATAATAAGTCTGGGAGATAAAGGGGAAGAGAAAGTAGTTAAAATTGGAGGTGATTTATCTTCTGAAATGAAGCAGCAGTTGTATAACCTTTTGAAAGAATTTAAAGATATTTTTGCTTGGTCTTATAAGGATATGCCTGGTCTAGACTCCAAAATTGTACAACATCGATTGCCACTAAAATCGGAATGTCATCCGATTAAGCAAAGGTTGAGAAGAATGAAGTCGGAGGTGTCGCTGAAAATAAAGGAAGAGGTTGAAAAGCAATTTAATGTTGGATTCTTAGCTGTGGCGCAATACCCACAATGGGTGGCTAATGTTGTTCCTGTTCCGAAGAAAGATGGGAAAGTTCGGATGTGTATAGATTTTAGAGACCTAAATAGGGCTAGCCCTAAAGATGATTTTCCACTACCACATATTGACACATTAGTGGACAACACTGTTACATCAACATTATACTCATTCATTGATGGTTTTTCGGGATATAACCAGATCAAGATGGCGCCGGAAGATATTGAGAAAACTACTTTCATCACTTTGTGGGGCACATTTTGTTACAAAGTAATGTCATTTGGATTGAAGAATGTTGGGGCAACCTATCAGAGGGCAATGGTGACTCTCTTTCACGATATGATGCATAAAGAAATTGAAGTTTATGTTGATGATATGATAGCTAAATCGGCATCGGAAGAAGAACACCTTGTTAATCTGAAAAAGTTGTTTGAAAGGTTAAGAAAATGTAAACTTCGGTTGAATCCGTCTAAATGCACTTTTGGGGTGCGATCCGGAAAGCTTCTAGGTTTTATTGTGAGTCAGAGAGGAATAGAAGTTGATCCGGATAAAGTACGTGTTATTCTTGAAATGCCGCATCCGGTCACGGAAAAAGAAGTTCGAGGTTTTCTGGGAAGATTGAATTATATTGCTAGATTCATTTTTCAGTTAACCTCCACTTGTGAGCCGATTTTCAAATTATTACAAAAGAATCAAGCAGTAAAATGGAATGAAGATTGTCAGATAGCATTTGACAAGATTAAACAATATTTAAGAGAACCTCCAATACTGCGTTCGCCAGTTCTTGGAAGGCCTCTTATTCTCTATTTGACGATACTAGACGGATCAATGGGTTGTGTCTTGGGACTGCAAGATGAAACGGGAAGGAAAGAATATGCCATATATTACTTGAGTAAGAAGTTTAATGATTGTGAACAAAGATATACTGCATTAGAGAAAACCTGTTGTGCACTAGCCTGGATAGCAAATCGTTTGAGACAGTATATGCTGAGTCACACAATTTGGTTAATATTTAAAATGGATCCAATCAAGTATATTTTTGAAAAGCCTGCCTTGACTGGAAGGATAGCTCGTTGGCAAATGTTGTTATCAGAATTTGATATTCTATATGTCACGCAAAAAGCAATTAAAGGTAGTGCTTTGGCAGAATTTTTGGCTCATCAACCCATGAATGATTAACAACCTATGCAACCTGAACTATTTCACAAAATGGGTTGAGGCTGCTTCATACTCAAATGTGACCAGGAAGGTGGTGACAAAATTCATAAGGAAAGAGTTGATTTGCAGATACGGAACTCCTGAAAGAATCATCACTGATAATGCTACCAACTTGAACAACCAAATGATGAATGAGCTTTGTGAAGAGTTTAAGATCAAGCATCACAATTCTTCCCCTTATCGTCCCAAGATGAATGGAGCGGTTGAAGCGGCTAACAAAAATATAAAGAAAATAATCCAGAAAATGGTAGTAACTTATAAAGATTGGCATGAGATGTTGCCATTTGCTCTTCATGGTTATCGGACATCAGTGAGAACATCAACAGGAACAACTCCTTTCTCATTGGTTTACAGAATGGAAGCAGTACTACCATTTGAAGTTGAAATTCCTTCTCTCCGAGTATTGATGGAGACTAAGTTGGAAGAAGCTGAATGGGTGAAATCAAGATATGACCAACTTAATCTTATTGAAGAAAAGAGGTTAGTCGTTGTGTGTCATGAACAATTATACCAAAGAAGAATGAAAAAGGCATTTGATAAGAAAGTTCGCCCGCTAGAATTTCATGAAGGAGACCTGGTAGTTAAAAAGATCATATCTATTCAAAAGGATAATCGCGGTAAATGGAGGCCTAATTATGAAGGTCCATATGTGGTAAAGAAAGCTTTCTCAGGAGGCGCATTAATTCTCACAAATATGGATGGGGATGAGCTACCGTTGCCGGTTAACTCTGACACAGTTAAAAAATATTATGCCTAATCTGATTCCATGATTCAGGGAATGTAATTTTTTATGAACGTGAATTTCTTGTACAAAAAAAATGAATTGTATCTGTATATTCTTTTAATGAAATAAAATTTGCTTTGAACTCTCACTTATATATTCTTGTTAAAGTTGAGAAAAAGTTGTCAACACCCAATTTCGTCCGGGCAAGTAAATTATTTCAAATTATAAAACAATACAAAAATTAAAATAAAAGGGTGTGTTATCTAGTTTTATTATATTATTGTCATTTAAAAAAAAAGAGACTTTGGTTCCATTATATTCAATAAATAAGGTTTTAAAATAAAATTCATAAAAAGAAATAGTAAGGAAAGTCAGTTTATTAAAAATTTGTTAAAAATAATAGTAATAATAGTAATTAAAAATATATTAAATTTTTCCATTAAAAGAAAACTAAAAAATGTGGTAATTAAAAGATGACAATTAAAAAAATAATAATAATTAATTAAAAAA
>Ga0209700_109720_pt1 | contig 10786 bp, 4 predicted proteins | sample SiratroredBW_FD_187528 | JGI IMG/M metagenome (GOLD analysis project Ga0209700, IMG submission 187528) | Root nodule microbial communities of legume samples collected from California, USA - Siratro red BW (SPAdes) (version 2) | ecosystem: Host-associated > Plants > Roots > Nodule | place: USA...
GGGTTCGCGTTGGCTGGTTTGTGGCCTGAGAACCCCCACCGCTCGGAGAACCCGACGAGTTTTGGATCCAGGATTCCATCAAGGTTTGTAATCGATCCAAACGCGCCGACGTCGAGGCGGCGACTTCTGATGTGTGCGCCCGCTGTTCTTGGTTGCGGAGCTCAAGCAACTCCATTATACGCTGGAGCTCGGTCGCATGCTTCGCGATCTCCGTATTAATGGTACCAAGCCGTGTATCCATCAGGGAAAGGCAATGAAAGCACCAATGTAAGAGGTCTCAACCTCTTAGAGAAAAGTTTTGGATTGAAGCAAGCTCTAAGGATTATTAAAAATTGAAATCAAGCATTACAGATATGGTAGTTCATCAACAGCATGATACTCGCATATAAGAAGAATAAAATGATATCAGGGTTGTTCTATGCCGGAGGAAGGTGAACAGAGAACAAGATCTGAAATGATGATGATGGAATTATATGAGTTACAGCAGAGCAGAAGGAATATGCAAAGGGGAAGGAAAATTTCAGAGATAAGTAAAACGTACGTGGTGATAATAATTACTTTGGGACGTAATAGTCCCACCTCTTATACTTGCAAATGGCTCTGTTGCTTCTTCTCACCCCATTCTGCGTATCCTCTGCCACGTGTGTAACTAACTTCTTCTTTTCTCTTTCTATTATTGCATTATTTCCTTGCTCACCTTTCTCTTTCCTCATAACATATATATATCATATATATCTCCCTCTGTCAGTATTTATATATTAGTTAGTATAATAGATTTAATTATTTCTTACATTGCAAAACAAACCAATTTGTATTACTTTTTCACTTCTCATCTAGTCAATTCTGAAGAAATTTTTATCAAGTTTCTCCACTAATAATATGATAAAAGAAAATTTCATTTCGTTACTCCAAATACAAAAGTCGTGTCAATTTTGATTTAAATGGACAATTTTGTTGCAATTGAAAAGAGAACATTTGATCTTAATCTCCATATATTATAAATATCATAATGCATTTACAGTGAAAAACACACAAAAATCACTTAATTCTTCCAATTAAACTACATAAGATTAAAAAGTGGAGGAGCATGATAAATCATGTTTTTATTAATAAATCAAAACAACAAATATTAACAACATTAAAAAATTACATAAATTTCGAAATAAAGAATAATTTACAAAAGTGTATAATTTTTCATACGTATATTTTTCACTTGATATCGATTTACCTGTGCATCTGCATCCATACGTCTGGTCTTCTCAAACTGCATGTGCATAATTTACAACATCCATTTAATATTTATTAATCATTATTGGTTGTAAATAATTGATTGTCACAAATATCAATATAAAATGGTTGATCTTCGCGGACATAATTTAAAAAAAAAAAATAAGGACAACATACCAAATTTCAAACATAAGGTCTTTCTTTAAGGTTATCTTATCAAGTCAATTTTTGTGAAAATAAATTAAGATTAAACTTACTTTTTCAATATGATATTAAAGTCTAATTTAATAAAATTTGATAAATATATTATATCACCTCTTATTGTTAGACTAATTTTCAATGTATAAGTGAAGTTTCTAATAAGATTTGTTGGACCTATAATGTTACGTGGGAATTTCTCTATAATATATATAAATGGATGTAATCATTATATTATTAAAGTGATTTTTGAAGATGAGTTAGGATAAAACTTAATAAGTTAATTATATCATAAACAGTTAAAAATATTGATCTAAGTAATTCATAACGTTGAAGTATTAATGGAATGGAAGTTATGATGATAATGTTTGATACAATATTACAGGAGTAGCCGTTGGTTCGGGATGGCAAGCATACGTAGCATACATAAATATAGGAAGTTATTACCTGGTGGGGCTCCCACTCGGAATTGTCATGGGATGGATCTTCAAAACTGGTGTTGCGGTAAGTAAAAATAATATATACTTAATTACCACATCTAAACACTTGTTAATGAACTTGCTTTGAAGCCTTAATGTGATGTTGTTGATGGCAGGGTATATGGGCTGGCATGATCTTCGGTGGCACAGCACTTCAAACGTTCATACTAACCATAGTAACAACACGATGTGATTGGGAAAAGGAGGTATATATATATTTATATTTAAAAGTTGAAAACTCTCACAGTAAATTATTCGTATTATCAATGGCTTTTTTGCATGTTGTAATATTTTGTTTTGATTGCATTTTGCAGGCAAATAAAGCTCGCCTTAGTGTAAGTAAGTGGTCGAGATCTAATTCCAATGGAGCTCTGCAAATCTCCAATTAACAATCCCTTTTGTCCATGGAGTTTTCCCATTCACCAATCTGGGGTATGAGTTTTGTCTTGTATGCACAATTATTCTTTTAACAGACACCAAGTTGTTGTATTCTATGCACATATTATTCTTGGAGGGTTATATAGTTCTTTTTCAATCATATATTTAGGGTTTTATTGCATAATATAATAGTAATGATAAGTAAGAGTTATGTTGTATGTACACTGACTTACGTAGTATAATCTATGTTCCAATTAATACTATTCAAATTGATCATTTACTTTGCACTGCTATTTACTAAAAATATTCACCAAGTTCATATTTGATTTTTGTAAAAAATTCATATTCAAATTTTGAAAAGAGTTTGAGATGAAATAAATGGCATACGATAAGATGCAATAAATTGTGAAAGAGACATATTTTCGTATGTTGTTACAAACATTATGATTTTTTATGCATGATTATCCACATAATATGTATAGGCAATATCACGGTTGACAAAAAAGGAATATGGAAAAGTAGGTTAATCACGAACTCTTACCTACATATGAATAGGGGTAAGAAAACAGGATCTATATCAATATTATTTAGTCGATAGATAAAATAATAAATAAATAAATTGAAAAATATTACATTGAATTATTTATGGACACAAATTTCCAAATCTTTTAACACTTTTCGAAAAGTTTTACTCTAAATTTTCCAAGAGTGCTTTTGTCTCCAAATCCTTTACACTCATTTGAAAACCTTTTTTCAAAACTCTCAAATCACCTCACCCTAGATCCTAAATCACCGAATCGAACTTTGTTCTTGTTTAACCAGAAAAGTGTTGAATCAAACAAAGCTTTGATTGATAGTTTCATTATCTTCAACCTGTTGAGTTGAAGGATTTGAACGATGTGAGTTAGAGTGTTAAGAGAATCTAAGGGAAAAATCTTGAAGAGATCTCACAAGAATAAAAATTGAGTAAAATCATATAAACAAATGAGACATTCAATCCAAAGTCTTAAAGCATTAGGTTTGTGGGTATTTTTTCTATATGTTGCTCAACTTTTTTATTTTTATCCAATGTGAGACTTAGACTCACACTTGAATACCTAACAATCTCCCCCTCAAGTGAGAGTTCCTCCTCCACATTGATACACTCCCCCTAGAGCAGAAGCATTCTCAAACCCGAGTACATTACTCATGACCCCTCACTTGTACCACCGTTCACACATTTATACGGGACACACTTGCCTAAAATCTCTATTAGGAAGACTTTCGATACAGGGTCAAACTATACTCGCCCAAGCCGCAAACCATCGGTTCTGATACTTGTTGGGAGAATCCGAGAGGACAACACCGGAGAGATCTCACAAGAATGAACTGAGCCAAAACCCATATAAGGGAATGACACCACCTTCAACCCAAAACCTTAAAGCATTATGTTTGCGAGTCTTCTTTCTATATGTTGCTCAACTTTCTCATTTCTATCCAATATGAAACTTAGACTCACACTTAAATACCTAAGATAGAGAATTCAAACATTCATACTTCTCTTCTTTAAAATATGACCTTTTAAGGTGGTCATAGTTGAAACATCATGTCAAAGATACTATCAATTCTTTCTTATTTGCAAGTGTTTAACTATTATTATTTTTGGTTGGTATCTAAGGCAAGGCAAGGTTGTTATTGACATCAGTTGATTATGGTATGAAGAAAAAATTATAGTTGAATTGTTTTGGAACCATATGGCAACTTAGCAAGGATGCAGAAAAATATCTTTGGATAGTTGCATATTTTTTCTTGCTTTTAGAAAAAATAGATGAAAGAGTTTATGCATAAGTTAAAATGTTTGAGTTGATTTTAAACATATGAAATGAATTGAGTTTATTTAGGGTCAATGTAAATCGTATAACTATTTAATTATTAAATTGAAATTATACGATGATAAACTATTGTTTCTCCGATTATTTTAGATTTAGATGTTTTTCATGTGTTATTTGGTTAAACCAATAACAAAAAATTCATCAAGGCAATGAATTTGTATGTGTGGGTAATATTATCACTGAATCTATCTGTCACTAATTTAACATATATTATTTAGATATATATTTAGCTATGAATTTGTTGTAAATAATATTAATTATTTTATAATGTAAACCAGTTAAATCAAGTGATAATCAAATTATGATAATCAAGTGACTATTACGCTGGTTATAGTTTTTTATTTAATAATAAACGTTCAATCTAATTAATTTTATAATTAAATTTTTGAGATAATTACTTAGATATGATAAATGATAAATATTCATACTCATATGAAGTGATGAATGATGGAAGGTAAAACTTAACTATGGATGGTTTTAGGTATGTAGTATTTTTTAGGAAGTGAGATTAAATTTAACTCATTTTTATAAAACTGGTCGATAAGGTGAGAATTGCACTCTCACTTGTATATAATGAATTTGTCTTATTTATAGTCAATATAAGATCTCTAACACACCCTCTTCACACCGAAATTACTCAATTCATATGTAAGAACTAGATATTTGTAGGTGATGGCTTTAAGGCCATCAATATTTGTTAAAATAAAATCTGATACCGTTTTAGAAAGTGAGTTTGAGTCTAACTCATCTTTACAAAATTTTCATACCTACAAATCCTTTATCATTAGGATAAAAATTCATCTACAGAATTTTTTTCATATATAATCCATTTGTAATTTTGATTTGTCTATGAAACTTTATTTTGGGTAAATGTCGTTTTTTTTTAGTTAGATATTCATTACTCTTTTCTATTTAAAGTTTGTTCATTTTTTTTTTTACCAAATAAAATTGAGTATTCAAATTGGATTTAATTAGAGATCATGAAGAATGATGCTTTGCACTAGTACTACTGTTGTTTTTGTTTATTTGTTCGATACTCGTATAGTTGATAAATGTAGCATCAAGTTGGGTGTTTGTTATTTCACATTATTTAAATTTAATTTACTATTTCACGTTTAATGTTTTTTTTTTTTTTTGGGATGATTTTGTATGGTTGTTGCGCACTCAACGTTGTATATTTCACGTAATTTCTTGAGGTATGAAAATTATTTAAAATTCCATCTTTTAGTTATTCCACATCCAACTAATTATTTCTAGTACGTTTAGTTTGATCATTATTTTTTGAAATAAATACGTTGTCTCGTATTTGTACCTAATTTCCCTACGTTTTAAAGAAATGATGTCTTGACAAATTATTTTTTCATATAACTGATTATACAAGTTATGAATTTATTGAGATTTTTCATCATTTTCAAAGGTTTAGTTAATGAGCGTTAGTTTAATAATAATAAAAAAAATCTTACAGAACAATTCCAAGAACTTTAGAATATTGTTCAAAAGATTAATCTCAAAGAAAATAATAGAAACGAAAAAGAAGTGCATTTAGGAATTCAGTACTTATCAATTTTGTACCGGAGCATTTTTCACTTCTCAAAATGTTCAACTCAGGCTCACTCAAAAAGCCTGGATCAAGGGGAATAAAGACTTGCGTTGTTATTTTCACCACCCCTTTTTCTCTTCACAACTACTAACACTATTTTTGTTTTTTTATATCCTACCTTAGTGAATTTATTGTAATTGATTTTTGTAAGATAAATATATTCTAATACATTATCAAAACTAAATAAGTAATACAATTTTTCATAACTATGAAAATTAGTCTCATTTATTTATATTATGCAAACTAATCTCCGTATAATAAATTTGTGCAAATTAATTTCTTAAATATAAAAAATACGTTATGAAAAGTATTTTCCGAAATATATATTAGGATATAAATATGTGACGAAAACTACTTTTAATTTTTTTTATAAATTTTATTCCAATAAAAAGTATATAAGAGAAATGTAAATAGAATCTCCAGTAATAAAAGCAACACTAAAGGAAAGGAAATATTTTACGATGAATTATAATAATGATTGTATTGCATCTACTCTTCCAAATAAGATATCCCCGTAGAAATTTTATCAATATAGTAAATTTATGTTATTAATTATAATTTAAACTAATATAATAAATAGTTATTATGTCATGTGAAATTTTAACCATGATATTAAATTTTTAACCGTTTGCTATGAATAAAATTGAACTAAGCGTATCCTGAACTCCCTATTTATATCTCCCTGTATGATACAAAATAGATACATAATTCATATATATATATATATTCTTTTAAATATAATATATATCAAAACAAAATTTTTGTCTATCTAGTCTAAAGTCTAATCACTTATTGTAATTACAACATATAAAGCAAAATAAATTAGTCATTTAAAACACTTTTAAGATAAATGTAACATTTAAAATAACAAGTGTTTATAATTAATTTATAATTAATGTTATCAAGATCATAAATTTGTTGGCCAACATATACATACACTTGACTTTACTTCCAAAATATTCGTGTATTGAATTATATTTTGCATGTGTCATACTGTCCTTTTATTGTGAAATTCACACAACCACAATACATATATGAAATAATTATCCTCAAACACAATCATAAAACCTCCTTCCACTCTCACTACCTGATCATTTTCATCTATATGATTTTAATATATCAGTAGAGTCAAGATACCTCATTCTAAACAAATCTCAAAATAATGCACATCCTAATTATTAACATGGTGTTTTCTTTTCTAAAAATGTTGTCTCAAACACATTTCCACACAATTCATATCTTATATCATAAATCATACAATAACTAAACAAATGAATATAACACTCCATTAACGAGTAAGAAGCAAAGTTCATGAAAAAAAAAACTAAAATTCACAAAAGTTAAGTATTGTACTAATTTGTCTGTTGCTCGACACTACTGATGTCATGCTTGACGCAACTAAAATCATGTCCGACATCAAGAAGTAATGCCTGACACTAAACAAACCTAAGAGCAACTCGACTAATTTGCGCCCGGTGCCAAGTAGAGTTATGCTCGATGTGACTAAATCTGATAACATCTATTTATAATGGGTACCTATGGAACATGTGGCGCTAGGTGCAATTATGTTAGAATAAGCTTTTAAAGAGTAAAAGTTTTACCGTATAAACAATAAAAAAAATCTCAAAACATACCATTTAACTATCAATTGTCCAAAGCCTCATTTTACCTATTCAAAACCTCAAAGAGCTCTAACTGCTAAAAGAAAAGAGATAGCCTAACCTGCACCATAGAGTCTTGATCAAGAATTTAAACACATCACTAGAACTCTAACCTCATGTAGACTAATCCTGAAACTAATAACGTCACATGCAAGTACATATATTTAGATAAAAAAAAAAGCTTAGAAACTTACTCAAAGGAAGAAGGAGCAAAAAGGAATTTACTTTAATAAAAAATTTTGATTGGATAATTTTACTCTACTCACTGTCAAGAGTTCAACAGTGGTCTCTAATTGTCAATCTAATGAAATATAAGGTTAAAAGTATAGAGAAAAGGAAAAGGAGAATTAAAAATGTTTTTCTAGATAGAGATTGGTTATATTAAAATAAAACATAAATAACCGATTTTCTATTTATATGAACTTTTTACTTTAATAATAAACTGATCAAATATTATTTTAGTTATACTACTTTAGAGTTATTTTCTTAATCCTTACCCATTATATATATTGTTCTAGTCATAGAGGTTTTTCATCGCTCTCTAGGCTAGCCCAAATATAGGCCTATTCAATTAATTTCTTAGAAAACAATTGATTTTGGTACCCCAGTTGAGAAACAACATTTCATTATTTTACCTACTTTCTTTAACAGATATTCGTTCAAGTATTTGAGTATTAATTACCCAAAATATTTGATTCACTTCATGAGTTATAATAATCTTAACATATCATTATCATTGATAGAACTGTTGGGCCTGCCTTTTAGCCCATTTTGTATAGACACATAAAAGACGAGTTCTTCCTGCACCCTAATAAAAAAATTTAATATCACAATTGCCCTTATATGAAAACCGGATGGCACCCCTATCCGGTTGTCATTTGAAAAAAAATTAACAACCGGATGGGAGTGTCATCCGGTTCTCATTTCCAAATCAAAATGATAACCGGATGAAACCCATCCGGTTCTCGTAGTCCAAATCGAAAACGGATTAATTTTTCGATTTGGACTATGAGAACCGGATGAGTTTCATCTGGTTATCATTTTGATTTGGAAATGAGAACCGGATGACACCCCATCCGGTTGTCATTTGAAAAAAAATGATAATCGGATGGGGGTGTCATCCGGTTGTCAATTTTTTTTAAATGACAACCGGATGGGGTGTCATCCGGTTCTCATATAAGGGCAATTGTGGTATCAAAATTTTTTATTAGGGTGCAGGAAGAATGTATTAGGGTGCAGGAAGAACTCGTCCACATAAAATTTGTTACTTACATGTCTTTTCTACTAATAACACCCCTCGGGTCCAAGATGAGTCACAAGCCCTATGTCTCAAGCCGAATAGGCAAAGAGGCTTTATTAGGCACATAACATTTCTCATAATGACTATTAAAATTGTTTAACATGTAACATTTACAGAGACGACTTTATACGTGACTCAAGTTTATTGATTTTCATTCTAAGTTGCAGAAATTGCAAATGAAAATTTATCAACGTCAAATCTTCATAAATGAGTTTTGAATATAAATGAAATAGATGTAACAGGTACATACCTGTAATTCAATTGTTATTCTAAGCTATAACTTTGTGTAGAGATGTTTTGGTAGCATATCTTGAAGTCTCGAAGTTAGGCCATGCCTTGAAGATCCTAGTAGGCATGCCTTTCTATACCGAATTAGGTTATGTCTCAAAGATCCGGGGAGGTATGCCTTTGTAATTAACATCTCATTCGATTATATTTTTGCAATTCGAATTATCATGCCTTTCGATAGTTGTTTAAGTGACGTGTCTATCGGTGATTACCTTAGCAACACACCATTCAGTGACCATTTTAGGGATACAAAATTCGGTAATCCGTTTAGGGACTCGCCATTTGGTGGTCCGTTCAGGGACTCGTCATTCGACGTTCCTTTTAGGGAAGCACCATTTGGTGGCCCCTTTAGGACGCACTATTCGGTGGCTCATTTAGGACCATTCAGTCACTTATTTAGGGATGCATTATTCGGTGGTTGGTTTATTGACGCACCTTTCGATGACCTATTTAAGCACATACCATTCGGTGGCATGTTTAGGGACACATAATTTGATAACCCGTTTAGTTTAGAGACACACAAATTAACTGCAAAGAAACAACAAAACAAAACAATCTTTTTCTTAATATAAGTTGCATTAATGTACCATGGCTTCAAAATATTGTTCTAAAAATTATGTAATAACCAACTTAACTCACCAAATTGTTTTTGAAAGCTGAATCCACATCATGATCACCTACCCTCACATCCTTCCAACGAAGGATTTAGGGGAATTCATATATAATTTGTTTGGATTTCAGTACTAGCCATTTTTTTCCTAAAAATCACAAATATAGAGCGTCGCGGGTTCGATTCCTGCTATCCGCCCTGTATATTTCATAGTCATAGTATGAAAAATGCCATATAATTTACTGCGTATAATGCCCTTATTGAAACCTTGTTTTTATCAAATTCAAAAAGTTGCGGAGACGGGATTTAAACCCGTAACTTCAAGGTTATGAGACAGAGGCAACCAATGAGTTACACATTCAACCCTAAATCCCAACTATGCCACAAAAAAATACCCTAAACCCTAAACGCATTCTCATGGGTAAAGTGAAAATCACAAATACACATCGACAACTTCACAAAGGCAACCAATCCTAAACATTTAACCTTAAAACCCAACCATCCCACACAAAAGAAATCGTAAACCTTAAACACATTCCCATGGCTAAAGGGTAAGTTCAACGACAAAACACAAAGACAAAACAAAGAAAATTAATCAAAAACTAATGAAATATGGTTACGTGGTTGTGTGTGCTCGATGTTCTCCCCTATTCTTCTTTACCTAAACTATCGTTCGTGTGAGACTCCCTTCACCAATCTTTCACTCAAACCCTAAACGCATACCAAAACGTGCAACCACTAACGCCGTTTAATCCTAAAGTTCTTCAATTTCTTCCTTGCTTCTTCCTCGCTCAAATGGCAGGCGCGAAGACCTTCCTTTGTTTGGCAAAATTTTAACAATAGGACCATTATACTCCTACCCTATCATTTACTATTTCTGTCTCTGGTGTCACATCATATAAAAATACCACATCTCGGTTGTAACCTAATTGTAATACACTAGAGTTATTTATATATATATTGTCAACACCCAATTTCGTCCGGATAAATAAAATTTATTTCAAACAAAAATGATTATGAAAAATATTTCTAACTAATTTTTAAAGAAAATTCAAAATTTTTTAATCAAATTTGAATTTTATTGTTAGGAAAAATATAAAAAAATGATTTTTTTTTGTTATCCTTTTATTTTCTTAAATTAAAAATGTTTTTGATAAAAAAAATAATAACAAAT
>Ga0209700_109722_pt1 | contig 10783 bp, 7 predicted proteins | sample SiratroredBW_FD_187528 | JGI IMG/M metagenome (GOLD analysis project Ga0209700, IMG submission 187528) | Root nodule microbial communities of legume samples collected from California, USA - Siratro red BW (SPAdes) (version 2) | ecosystem: Host-associated > Plants > Roots > Nodule | place: USA...
GAAATGAGAAAGAGATAAAAAATTAAATCATATTTTTATTCAATAACTAAAATAAGAGAAAAACAAAATAAACATATTTTTTTGAAAATGAAAGAAAATAAGAACGAAATCCAAAAGTTTAACTAAAGAGATTTTTATTATTATAAATATTGGAGAAATTATTAAATAAATCTGGACAAAATTAGGTATTGACAATAAGGAATAAAAAAAATAGATAGTGAATATCCCTACCTTAAACCTTTATCCACACTAAACTTATTTATTCGATTTGAACTAATTATCTCTCAAATTCAAAGTCGTCAAACACATTTGTGCTTTGTGTCTCATTAAGCATTATACTCAAACTTTCTATTACTATGAGGAATAAAAAAAATAAACAGTGAATATCCCTACCTTAAACCTTTATCCACACTAAACTTATCTATTCAATTTTTGTTCACCAAAATTCAAATCTTAATTGTAGGAATGCACTACAAAATCCAATTCCTTTATCTCTCATTACAACCATGATTTCCATAGTGTAAATCATGTAATCTAATTCACTAAATCATATGCATTTTATCACCTCTTTGTTTTTCATCTATGCTTCACACAACAACTCATTTACATTACGAACCTCATTCAAGACATGTTTTTCCTTTATAAAAGCAAAGTGATTCATTGAAACAATATAACTAATTACATTCTATACTCGTTCTGATATTTTAGACCACACTTTATAGATGCAACAAATAAAGATATTGTTCTATTATCATCTATTATCACACACTACAAGAAATGAGCTATTTAGAGACCAATATTTAGCTACCAAATAAAATAGTTGTTAATTGTGATCAAAATAGTTACCAAATTAAATTTTGGTTGCTAAATAACTACAAAATATAAGTAATGATTGAATTTAGTGACCAATTAAGTCAAATAATTGGTATCTAACATTAGCTACCAGGGTTTTAGTGACCTATGTCATTAGATTCTAAATTGGTATCTAATTAAGTTAGAGACTAATTTAGAATCTAATGACATAGGTCACTAAAACCCTGGTAGCTAATATTAGATACCAATTATTTGACTTAATTGGTCACTATATTCAATCATTACTTCTATTTTGTAGTTATTTAGCAACCAAAATCTAATTTAGTAACTATTTTGGTTACAATTAGTAACCATTTCATTTGGTAGCTCAAAATTGGTCTCTAAATAACATTTTTCTTATAGTGACAAGATCTCATTTTTAGGTAACAAATCAAGAACCAATGCATAATTGTTAAGACAAAAGTCCAACATTTTAAGATTTTGATTAAGTACTAAAAATAAGTAAGCGTAAAACATGATTTAGGGTTTTACGCTAAACCCTAAACTCTAAACATGATCATATTTTATTTATAAGGCGATAACTAGGTGTAAATAATAATACATATAAGATATAAGTGTTTCGTCAGACAAACGATATCACACTCTATAGTCTTGTTTCTTTTATGTTTAACTATGAACAAATATGGTCCGATGATAATTTCTTAAACAATATTAAAATTCTTTTTAAACAAATTGAAAACAATAGATATTGAGAACAATTAATAATTAATAAAAATATGTTGATAAAGATATGGGATAATTGAGAAAGAAATATTTAAGTTAATTAATAAATAAAATTAAATTTAAGTATATTTTAAAGGAATTGGAAAACAAATGTTCATTTACGATATCTGGCTCAATAAATCATAATAATTTCTAAAAACACTTGAATATAAGAAGAATTTCTAAAATACTCTCATTCAATAATAAATGCTAAAAGAAAACTCTAATTCAATATAAGAATTAAGGTTTATAATAAAGGAGTGGAAGTGTATTTGAATTATTTAACCATTAACTTTATATATATATATATATATATATATATATATATATATATATATATATATATATATATATATATATATATATAAATAAATGTTATTGATGCTATTTCCTTTTTCAAAATTGGGCATATATAATCAGAGAATTTTCATTTACATATTTTAAAAATATATCTTACATAGTAGAGTGCTAAGCAACTTTATATCAATATAAAGTATTGTAGTCAGAATTTATATAATAATAGTCTTCAATCTAAGAGAAAGGCATCTATATATAGCAATGTATTAAATAATGTAACACCTTAGTGATAGTAGTATACTTTAATCCTTTATATATAAGAAATATTTAATTCAAATTCAACAGTATCTTTTCAATGATATTGACTATGAATGTAGAGGTGTGAATCTTTAAATTAATTTGGGATAAAGACACATAAGATACATCTCCTCTCTATTTGTTTCATGTTCAAGACTTTGATAATTGTTTTGGTTTTAGACTAGGATGAATATATATATTAAGTTAAAGTAAACCGTCCTTTATTTTCTAACTTGTATTAGGGATAACTTAACCCGCATGCTTTGGATGTACGATTAATTCACGTGTGTTATGAGATTGAGAGGGACTAAGATTTGGAGAAAAGAAGAAAAAGTAAGTAAGTGAATGAGATGGATGATAAGTACAAATAAGGGTGAGTGACCAAATATTCCACGGAAAAAATGGGAATGCACCAAAAAATGTGGAAATGGGAATGGGGTTATTAGGGTGTAGTTTTGGTGGCTTGAAAAGAGAGAATTTGGTCAGGTTCATTGGTCAGATCTTGAAGGGTCCCATGCCAAAATCAAAAGGGTGTCCCACAATTCAAATGCCTTCACATTTCATACATTCTTTACTACATTGTGGTGTGATGGGTTTAATCAAAAATATTAATTATGGGGTGATGGGACCATAACGTGGACGCGTGCCCTACACCAAATTCCGAGAAGCTGCTAAATGAGGCAAATGGTAGAGAAATGAGGACAAGAAAACGCGTGTAATAGTTTTGTTTTGCATGGTTGGTCATTTTCTTGTGTTTGAGGAATGGTAAAGTGATGGGGTTATGTTTGGGTTTGAAGTTTTTGAGTGAGTGTCAAGTCGTAATTAACAATCTCAAAAAAATAGTTCCATCGTAATCAATCTCAACAACAAATGTTTGACTTGCCAACAACCATATATAGATAGAAGGTTAGTTATTCTATTATATGAATCTAGGGCATTTTCTTGATATAGGATCAAAGATTGCATGAACAACTTTCTCTCTCATTTTCATGCCAAATTGCTTTTACTGAAAATCCATTGTGATTTTAGGGTTTCCTGTTCAAGCAGGATCTATCATTGGTATGTGGTCCAAAATCATGAAAATGGATGTTATGATATGGATTGACAAAGATCTCATATTGTAGGGTCAATACTCAAGAGAGTAGTACCTTCTCTCATGTTTCACTCATCTTACTAGTTGCTATCACCCACAGTTCAACACTTCATGGGGTTAACTTATTAGACATTCATTTTTTATTTTATTTTTTCTCTAAATTCTTTTAAAGTTTGAGTAAATTTGTTTAACCATAGCAAATAAAGTTGAAATTGTAACTAAATTAGCAAAATTAATTAATTTATCAACTTTCACTTTAATTCAAAACTTCGGGAAGTTTGTTAACACAGAAAAAACAATTTTTGAAATAGGTTTTGGAAAAAGTGTATGGTCGTCATCTTGACTCAGGTAACTTAAAAGTTTAATGGATCTTTATGCTATATTTCCACGGTGACCTCATAGAAGTCTAAATTTGATCAAGGTCCAGAAATTGCCTTTTCTTGGTTTCTCTTTTTTCACCAAAGTTGCATATTTTCCCGTAAATTATCAACATAGATAATTTTAAAATAAATATAGATTTGAATAAGTTTTTATTGGGTCAATCGCTACTTAAATTACAAGTTTAGTTTTTTGAAGTTGAGTCTTGAGGGATAATTTCTATTCTTTTTTTTAATTGAAGTCTGTGAATTAAGAATTTTATTTTATTTAATAAAGTTGTCAAATGTGTCATGATTCCCATTTTTTTAACTCCTGTATTTTTAAATCTATTATATTATATATATATATATATATATATATATATATATATATATATATATATATATATATTATAAAACTGTATTTAATATTTAAAACATAAAATAATATATATATTAATTATGAATATATAAAGTATAATTATTAATATAAGTAATTATAATTTATTAATTATATTTTAACTTATAATAGTGTTATTTTAAAAATAATATTTAGATATTTAATTTTTAAAGATGTAATTAGCTATTTTTAAGATGATAAATTGTAATTAAATTTTTTAATTTAAAAATATGTTAATTATATGATTTTAGTGAATTTTTGTCACGTAATTTAAAAGGGAAAATGTTTTCTTATTTCATATATATATATATATATATTACCACTTTATTAACTAATTAAAAATATCTTATAAATAACTTACAATAATCTTACATTGATTTGGATATAGGGTTTAGGATTTAGGATTTAGACTTTAAAAAAATTAAAGTCGATTAATAGGTGATAATATCTTCATAATGAAATTATAATCTAATGACAATTTATTCAAATATATGTAATTTTAAAAAATATTCATTTTAATAATTTACGAAAAAAAATTCACCCCTTTAGCTCAAGACAAATAGGTTAAGTGATTTATGATCTAGAAAAAAAAAATATTTCTTAATTTTCCAACAACTTGAAGTCCACGTCGAAATCCATTTAGTTTTCATACATGGTTTTTTCTATCCTAATTATCATATCATTCACCCTTATTTAAGGATTTTCTTACATCTAATCTCATTCAACCATTGGGGGAAGATTTTAAAAATCCAATATTGTCATCTTTGTCTCACCCACTTTTAAGTTGGGTATATTTAGCTAAATTTGTTGTAATTATGGTGGATGAATTTAGTGATATTCTTTTATATATAAACTTATTATTTAATATAATTTCTTGTTATTAAAGTAATTTGTACATTTTTATGTTTCCTTTCTAATGAGAATTATTAAGGATGATCCAACTATAGGTATGATGAAGAATAATACTTAAAACTATGTTATCTTGGTTATTAGAATGGTACATGTATGTGTTTCCATATATTTTAATTTATGTCTGATTTAATATCATGTGACTATATTAAGTATGGATATGGTGATGGGATTAAAGGTGAAATTGATTTTATTGAAACATGAACTTCTAATCTATATTTGGAGTATATTGAATCAAAGTGATAAAGTAAGTTTTTGTATTTCTTTTTCTTAAACCTCTATGTTTTTTTTTTTTTTTTTTTTTTTTTTTTTTTTTTTGTTTTTTTTTTTTTTTTTTTTTTTTTTTTTTCTTGTCTGTTCTCTTTCTAGTTTTTTTAGTTGTTTTTGATCTTTTTCTTTAACAGATTCTACCAATGGAATTGTAATAAAGGAAAGAACAATTGTGACCGATAAAATCTTGTTATAGAGTAAGTGTTTTTATTTTTCTGTAAAGTCTTTCTATCTTATTGTCTTTTGGTTTTTTATATGAATGTTTTAATTGTTTAGGTGGTGTTTCCTTATGTTCTTGGAGGTCTTTAGTCCACTCTCTTTCTAACCTATGATTTCTTTTTCGTGGTGAACAAGCAACTCTCATAGAAGGGATCTAGTTTGATCAATGAAAATAATTGAATTTTATAAAACTCATGATTATAGATTATTGAGAATATGAATTGATGTCCTTGAGAGTTATAGTATTTTTTTTTTTTTGAAATTATTGTATAATCGGATATTAATAGTCTTGAATATAATTTGTCAAATTGAGATGGAATGAATATTTGAAGAAGTAATATGTACAAAACAGCATAAAATGTATTTGAAACTTGATAAAAAAAATATAAAAATGAATTTAAGAATTTAGAACTTTATTTTAAAATATTGCCTTCTCAAAAGTGAATTAAGTCAAACATTTTTAGTGTTGTATATACGTGCTTTTGAATGTACATTTTTAGTGTTGTATATACATAGTTTTGAATGTTGGATAATCATAATTTATTTGAGTTGGTAAACGAACAAGTTGTGGCAATAACATATTTACCTTTTATAATTGTGTGTAATAAATGAACTTATTATTCTTTACACCAATACTATGAAGAATAATATCCTACTAATTGGGTGTACTACTAATTGGATCAACACGCCTACCCAGAAACAAAATATACAAGTTTCAACAAATCTTATTGTTAGAAATTATTTATGTTTAGTTACATTCTTTAATATATTTGAATATAAGCATATTAAGGCATCTTATCACTCATTTATATTATTAATGAATAAACTATCAATTCACTTTTTAATAAGAAACAAGGATCATTCCAGTAAGGTTCAATAAAAGAAAATACGTGTTTTAACTTTTCACATATGTCTTTTACGTCAGCGTTTTCAGATACTTCTTCTTTCACACTTTTATCTTTTTATACACGTTACTTACTCATTTGTCAAACTTTATAAAAGTGTTTCTAGGATTTCATCATGGGTGTGAAACGACAACGAAGCTTCTAGACTTTGGAGATCATCTTGGATTCAATCACGGTAGAAGGCTTACGAAGAAGATGAAGGCACAACTAGCAAAATAGATTACTAGAGGAGAAAACAAAGGAAAATGAAGGGTAAAAATTTTCAACTTTAAACTCTAAATGTTCTTCTTTATATTTTCTGTATGTTTCTAAGTTGTTATTTTACAAGTATGAGAACCCCTGTATATATGGATTTTCAATGTAAATTAATAAACCCTACAAGTTAGTTAACATATTAGACCAGTAGTAACTAATAAACAAACTTAATACCCTCCCCTCAAGTTGGATGGTGTATATTCACCATTCCAAGCTTGTCTGTGATTGATTTCAAGTTCAAACCACTTAGGGTTTTCATATATACATCAACTAGTTGATCTACAAATCTTATAAATAGTAGATGAAGAACTTCAACTTGAATCTTCTCTCACACAACATTGTAGTCGATTTCGATGTGCTTTTTGCGCTCATGAAAGCTAAGATTTTGTGGAATGTGACGAACTGACTAGTGGTCACGGTATATTACAGTTGAAGCAATGCTTCGGATGTTTAGGTTATCTAGAATGTATTTGATCCATTGAATTTCTCATGTAGTGATGGCTAGGGCTCTGTATTCTGCCTCTGAGGAGGATCTAAACACTATTGATTGCTTCTTTGATTTTTAGAAAATTAAAGAGTCCCCTAGGAAAATACAATATCCTATAGTTTATCTTCTTATCTCTGGACAAGATGCCCAGTCCGAGTCACTGAATACTTTAACCTGCATTTCATTATTAGCTAGAAAAAATTAATCCTTTGGCAGGGTTAGCTATAATGTACCTTAGAATACATTGAATGGCTTGTTGATGATGTATTATAGGTTCTTGTAGGAGCTGACTAAGTAGATGAACACCAAAAGTTATGTTTGGCCTTGTGTTAGCCAAATATAGAAGTTTTCCAATGAGTTTACTATAAGGCTCGGGATTCTGTAGCTTCTTTACATCTTCAAAATTAGTCTTGTTATTAGACATAAGAGGGGTAGTGCAAGGTTTACTACCAAGCATTCCAGTCTTAGCTAGGATGTCAATACTGTATTTTCTGTGGCATAGATGTATCCCTTTGTTTGATCTAGCTACTTCTAATCCCAATAAGTACTTAAGTTCTCCAAGGTCTTTGATCTTGAAAGAACATTCAATACCTCTTTGATTCTCTTTATTTCTGATAAACAACTTCTTGCAAGAATAATATCATCCACACATACAAGGATACTAGTAAAATTGTTTGTGGTTTTTCTGATAAAAAGTGAATAGTTAGATTTAGATTGAATAAAACCAGTATTTGTAAGAAAAGATGAAAGTTTAGCAAACCACTGTCTACTTGTTTGTTTCAGTCTATATAGGGATTTTATGAGTCTGCAAACAAGATTTGGTCTATTTGTAAGTCCTGGTGGAGGTGTCATATGCACTTCTTGGTTTAGATCTCTATGTAGAAAGGCATTATCAAAATGCAGTTGATGTAAGTGTCAGTTCTTAGCAGCTGCAACATCTAGGAGAATTCTAATTGTAGTGAGTTTAGCAAAAGGAGAAAAAGTGTCTAAGTAGTTAATACCTTCCAACTGATTATACCCTTTTGCTACCAATCAGGCTTTGTATCTTTCAACAGTTTCATCTGCTTTATGTTTTACTTTGTATACCCATTTATACCCAATGGGTACCTTTCCAATGGGTAATTTTGTAAGATGTCGTGTGTTTTTTTTTTCTTGTAAAGCTTGTATTTCTTTACTCATAGTTGTTAGCCAATTTTGATCCTGGCAAGCTTCTTTGAAACTTTGAGGTTCATGGTTGGCTAATATAGCTAGTGTGTACTTCAAATGTTTCTCATAAGTGGATTTGTAAGATAAAAAATATGATATAAGATAATTAGTACTAAAAATTTGTTTTGAGTTGAAATTGTTTACCTGATGATGATAATATTTTAGAAAAATAGGAACGTTTTTCTCTCTAGTTGATCTTCTAAGTACTTGTCCATTGAGCTCCTATCTTTCATTTTGCATAGTATCCTCTCTATGAACACATTCTTGTTATCATTTCTGTCTGTTTCAATTTCCAAATTATTGTTGTTAAAATTGTGTTTAATAGGTTTCTTTAAGAAATCAAAATTTATTTGAACAATGTCTCCAATATGTTCATCATTGTTGATTTCAGTATGAACTATTTTGTATGAAAAAATCTTCTAATAGAAAATAACATTTTTTTTATAAATATTTCTTTGTTATTGATATCCAATAGAATATATTCTTTGATTCCATTTTTAAATCCAAAAACCACATATTTTCTTGCCCTATGTTCTAATTTGGTTCTATTGCTATTAAGAGTAGAAGCAAAACATAAAGAGACAAAAATCTTTAAGATATGTATGAGAAATTTTATATATTAGCTCATAAGGAGTTTTATAATTGATAACAGTAAAAGGAAGTTTATTTATAAAGTAGACAACATGAGAAACAAACAAGGCCCATTCCAATAAGGCTCAATAAAAGAAAATTTGCGTTTTAATCTTTCGCATATGTGCCTTCCATGTTAACGTTTCTAAATGCTTCTTCTTTCACACTTTTACCTTTTCATACATGTTACTTTACTCATTCGTTAAACTTTGAAGTGTTTCTAAGGTTTCATCACGGGTGTGAAGCGGCGACGAAGCTTCAATATTCTGGAGATCATTTTGGATTCAATCACGGTAGTAGGCTTGCGAAGAAGATGAAAGCACGTTGAGAGAAAACCAAGAGAAGAAGACAAGATTAGCAAAATAAATTGTTGAAGGTGAAAACAAAGGAAAACAAAATGTAAAAGTTTTCAACTTTAAACTTTGAATATTCTTATGTATATTTTCTATATGTTTCTGTGTTATTATTTTACATGTGTTGTTATTTTACAAGTGTGAGAAGCCGTAATAAATTTTCAGTGTGTAGATAAATAAACCCTATAGCTAATGTACTGGTTAGACCAATAATAACTAATAAACAAACTTAATTTCTAAAGTGTTTCGTTTTTTTTCTTCTAAAATCAAGCTATATAAGTATTTCATCAAGTATTAGAAATTATACCTAATAGCCTTGTAGTATTAAAAATTACAAATAATCTGTGAAAGTTAATAAATTGATGAAATATTCAATATTTGTGTTAAAGAGTATACAGCGGAGGATACTCAAGAGACGAAATTAATTATTTCTTCAATTATTATATTTACAATAATAATTTAATTTTCATTATAAAATATAATAAAGATAGATCTCATGTTAAAATATTAGTACGAAATTATCTGCGATTTGATTTTTCATCGCGTGCATAAAGAAGATTTTGTTTAATTTTCACATTTCGAAAAGAATTAGTCTCTTACTTTCTTGCGGATATTTGTAAGTGAAAAATTTATGATATTTTGTCTTGTACAAGAATAAAAATAATATATAAATTTATGAAAACATCTTTTCATGATAAAATGGTAGTTACATAACACTAAGAGTACTATGAAACACGAATTAGGTTTTCTTGTCATGTAGCAAAGTAGCATATATGGTTATTTTCCTTTTCAAATTGATTCCTCAAATCCAAAATGGATGTCCCATTGAAAGATACGCACCACCAAAGTTCTCTTTTTTCAACTCAAGTACATTCCTAACTATAAATCTAAAATATTCTCTCCATTAAACACATAGAACAAAAGGAACAATCAAGTGACAATATTGCTCTCAATCAAATGACAAAGAACTAATGATTGTAGTTTGTGGGAGAAACACACACAAGATATGCATTAATATTGAACCATGAAAAGGAAAAACAAAGTGTTTTTGAGTGATGGAAAGGTATGGTACGTGAGTGTGCACTGAAGGTTGAAGCACGCGAGAAGAAATGGCATGCATATAAGAAGCATGCATTTGTGTTTTGCTTTCCTGTGCTGCAGTCACGCTTCAAGTCCTCAGAATAATTAGAAAATCTTTGGGATACCCTATGAACTGTGTTTGTGGTGACACTTTCCGAAAAGAAATATTCTCCTCCTTCTTCTTTTACCAATACAAAACCCTTCTTTCATTCTATATTCTTGTAAGTTTCAACACAAAAATGAAAGCGGATTTCAATATACTTAGAGGTTTTTTCTTTTTTTTTTTCTTTTTTAATTTAGGTATCATAGTTGTTATTAAAGGCAAAGTACATAGGTATAATGTATTTCTTTTGGATTTAGAATCCCAAATATATATATATATATATATATCAATCTAGTTACGTTACAAATTTTGATATAAAAAAATATTTAAAATATTGATTTTAAAAAT
>Ga0209700_109729_pt1 | contig 10771 bp, 6 predicted proteins | sample SiratroredBW_FD_187528 | JGI IMG/M metagenome (GOLD analysis project Ga0209700, IMG submission 187528) | Root nodule microbial communities of legume samples collected from California, USA - Siratro red BW (SPAdes) (version 2) | ecosystem: Host-associated > Plants > Roots > Nodule | place: USA...
CATATGTTATTCATTTTTTCTTTGTTAAATTTATTTTATATTTCATAGACTTATCAAAACACTGATATAGATTTTATTTTCATCCCATAAAAAATAATAGTATTCTTATTCTCTAAATATGAAATTGATATATCATTGATATAAATAATTGACAACTTGTTTAAACTGCTTTCACTAAATAATCATTTTCTTTTTTTAATTATTTTTTTACTTGTTTATTCTGAACAAACTTAATATTTTTTTTATTATATTAATATATTATTTTAGTTAGTAAAATTCTGGTCGCTCTTCGATTTATATATTCAAAATTTAACAAACAAAAATCTTGATAACCGAAACTCAAGTTGTACATAATATTAATTTATGTTTGTCAAAAAGATAAGATTAGTTTGTGACGCAAGCGTCACCAATAAAATAGACATCAATTGGTATGAGTGTCAACACAAATTCTTTTAAATTTATAGAAGCAAAGATATTATATTTTAATATTTAAATTTAATATAATTAATGCTTTTGTATGATATAATGGTGTCTTTGACATTATTACATGTCTTTGTAATTTTTTATGGAGCTTCGTTGGTGTTTTGACAATTTTTTTATAACAATCTGGATTAGAAGGAGAAAAGTTTGAAGTTCAACGCAAAGTGAAATGTTTAGATAATAGAATGAATAAAGAAAAATAAATTTAGATTAAGAAATAAGAGAGGAAGAAGATGCATGCATCCTCAAAAGTTAATGTTATTGTTTAATGTTTATATTTTCGTAAACAATTAGGTTCATCAAACATTTCAATAACGTGTTGACTTAAAATAAGTCATAACCTGACCATAATAAGTCACTAGATTTTTTTTGTCAGGTTAATTTTTTCTATAATTATGTTATCAATAAAAACTATTTAATGATTTTTGCTGATAATTAATCTTCTAACAATTTTGTTTATATTTGTAATAAAATTTGTTTTCAGAAAAAGAAAATAATTTCCATACCACGTTAAAATTGCCATGAAAATAATTTACAAGTATGATCAAATTTACAAAATCATAGGACAAATCAATCATTTTATACTACGATTACTCATAATATTAAATGGTTATGTTAATTATATGATTTATTTAACTTCTAGCTAATAATAAAGTGAAAGTGAGAAGTGTTTATACTCACATATCTTTCTTAATTATGTTATTCATACAAAATATTTAGAGATTTGGTCACTAATTAATGAATCTTGAACTCATTTTTTATTCAAAATCACTGAAATCAACAACACAGTGATGATTAAAAAGATGTTTAAGTCCCATGTTAAAAATTTTAAAGTAATAATATTGAGAGGACATTACCTAAAACCTTTTTATGAATAAGTCACCATTAAAATACTAAAGCATAGAACTAAAGTAACCTCTTAAATACTAATTACTCCAACCATAGAATATTATGAAGTTTATTATAAAATGCTTTGCTTGAGAAAATAATAAGGAACCTTTATGTTGAGAATAAGGAAGGAACAACATACAGTGAGAGTATATCAAATGACTTTTCAATATATTGAAGTTTAAGTTGTTCCATGGATAACTGAGAAAATAAAACATGTTTTCTTATAGATTAAAATTATGATAGAACAGGTTAAAATCAAATTGCAAGGTCAATGACAAAAAATTTATAAAAAAAGTTCAAACAAACTAAATTGACACTCACATAATTTAACTATGTGGAAAACATAACACTTTCTTTCGAACAACGATTTCGTTTTTTGTTTTGGCCCAAATGGTTATGTGTTTGGTTCACCGAGAAATGGACGCATTCTTCCTGCACCTACATAGATTTAACAAAATGGTCATTATATTCTTGAGGAAAGAAATAAAATCCTATACCTCTAATTTTGTTGTATTTTAGATTATACAATTCAAAATTTTAAAAAATAAAATTATTTAAAATACAAAAATAAATTATATAATTAAAAAAAAAAAGGAATTATATTTTAGACCGTATAATCTTAAATATAAATATTATATTTTAAATTGTATAATCTGAAATATAAAAATTGTATTTTAAATTATATAACTTAAAATACAAAAGTTGTATTCCGAATTTCAGAATGTAGAATTTAAAAAAAAAATTATTCTAAATTATACAATCTAAAATATAAATATAGTTAGAATTATTTTAATTCGGAAATGATATTTTCGGTATTTCATTATATGGAGGTACATTATGATATTATGGAGGTGCTGGAAGAATGCTTCCAAGAAATGTATTTTTAGTTTATGGGGATTTCTTTTCGCACCTTGCGCTTTCCTCATGCACCCAATAATGAAATATCAATTTTACCCCTGTTGCATTAAATGACAATGAAGGAGGATTTGTGTGCTTTGCTACACACTTGCAACATTGATTGCGCTCTTTAGTGTTCAAGATTTGAACAAATTTTGGGCAGAATTGGTTTGAAGTAAAGATAGTAAAATTTGAAGGTGGATAAGAGATTCACGTTTGGTTTCGAAATTTGTTATGTTTTAAATTTTTTTTTTTCAGATTTAACAATTTGAAAAAAAAATTAGATTGTACACTCTGAAAATTTTCTAAATTGTACATTTTATAAACTATAAGTGATCAATTTAAAATATAATTTAAAAGTTAATATTAACTTTTGTAATTCAAAATATAACTGATTATTGAGTGACATAATCTGAAAGGCAAAATTATATTTTAAATTGTTAACTTTCATATTACAGAATAATCCAGAAGACAAAATATTAAGAGATATAAATCAGTATTTAAAAATACAGGGAACATATGAAGAAAGTATAGAAATAGAGAAAGTAATTGCCTTCCCCACATTATTGGGCTAAAACAATAAATAAATTTGAGCTTCAACCAATTAGCTTGTCAATATGGGTTATTATTCTCACCTATTTTTTGTTTTCTTTTTTCACCTCTTACTTCTACAAATTTGTGACAGATGGAGTTCATCTTCGATTTGAGAATCCAACTCATTCTCCAACATTTGTTTTTTGTGAACTCAATTCTGACATGAAAACATTTTTGCTTGCCTCAATCCTTTAAGCCACATATTAAGTTTCCTTACTCTCGTTTGTGTTTGTATCTGCTAATATTGTTAACTTCACTCATTTTGATTTAAAAGTGATATTTATATCACTTTTATATATTATGTAATTTAATATTTAATGTACTTTGTATTTAAATTTAAATTTTTCATTTTAATTTAGTTTAATTTAAGGAATATTAAAATATGTTTGAATTGTATTAAAATTATTTTTATTTTTTTTAGTGTAGGTGAGATGGTATAATTTATGAGTTTAGGGTTTAGGGTGTGATCTATTAATATTAAAGCCCGTCTAAGATGTGGGCTATACTAGAGCAGCTTTCTTAGTTTGAATTATTGCGGTGTGGGTTCAAAAGGACAGGCTCAATCGTATACCTAGCTTTTTAAGTACAATCAAAGTGTTAATGTAACATTTCGAAAATAAAAATGTAATATATTTTATTTATAATTTGTTTTATATGTGAACTTAATTGCATAACTTATGTCTCATTTTTCCTTTCTTTTCTTCTGTTTGTTGAATATGAACCAAATTAAAATTTAAATCAAAGATAGGTGAATGCTCCTAATTTTTCCAATTTCTTCATTGCTGATATTTTAGTCTTTTTTGTAAGGTAATGGCTGAAGCACTAATATGGTTGAGAATTCTGTGTCTTTTAGAGGAATTGCACATTCCACCTTAACCTTTGTCCAAAATTACGACATTCCATTAGTGTTGGATGGACTCATAGTTATAATTTTCTTCTTGTCACCGACAATATACAATAATCCCCTGATCATTTGCTCCCACCAACAATATAATTTAAAATAATGTTAGAGAACTATATTATATAATTAGTATAGGGAAGAATTTTATATAACAAGAAGAATAGATGTGAAACATTTATGTAAAATATATGTGTATTGAAGAAAGTATTACACTTTTATAAATTATTAAATTTATACTAGACAAAGCTACTTTACAGTAAATGTTCATTTACATATCCATTACATAAATAAATCAATATATATATATATATATATATATATATATATATATATATATATATATATATACTTACTCTACATATATTTGTAACAAAAAAATATTTATTCATTTATTTATTCATTTCGAATTTGAGAATAAATTAACAATCTATTAAGAACTCGGTATAATTGTGATTGATTTTGACACAAGAGTATGGATCAATTATAAGAAATTTAGTATATTCTTTAAATTGAAATAGTAGTAACTAATTCCAAGTTAAATTTCCTCGGTACTCACTCTTTGAATAATTAGTTGTGAAAATTTTGGCCATAATATATATATTAACATAATATTAATAGTAAGATAATTTAAGGACGACACAGTTAACCTATCTCATCAAACATTAACATAAAAGCGTCAATATATAACTAAACAAGAAAATATATTAAGCATCCTCACATTATTGAATAACATTTTAATCTTAAAAGAGATTAGAATGTAAACTTATAGAAGTAAAAATAGTAAGCAATTATAGTGAAAATATTAAAAAAACGACAATGGGTTTTTGTTGGTGTTATAATAGGAATCATGATGTGGATGGCGATCCAAAAGAAAATAAGTTTTTGATTGAAGATAAAAGAAGGAGTTGCCACCATAGTTTATTCTAGAAAACTATGGAAAAAATCGAGAAAGGAAATGGTCTACGAGACAGAATTGGGGTTCGGGAGTTGATTACGTATGGGGAATGTATTAGCATCCTCACAACGCCCGTTCTAAGATGGTACCTTTAATTAAATGAGTAAAATGAGTGTGCTTTTTGAAAATGTTTATTTTTCCCAAAAATGCAAATAAAAACAAAAAAAATATTTTTTATTTTTAGAGCCCAACGAAGATTTGATCCTGCCCTACGTATATTTTTTTTCAAATTTGATATTAAAATTTTTGGTATTTGGAAAATTGGATATTTTGGGAAATTTTGATATTTTTAAATTTATGATTCATTGGAGCATAAGGGGGTGCGAACGACCGTGCTTACTACTCATATGAATCAGAAATATTTTCATATATTTTTTTAAATAAAATTTCTTGTTACATATTGCTTAAAGCGTGTACGGTCATTTGAATATCTAAATGAATTATTTTAAAATAAAGCATAAGAAAACAATATTTTTATTTGTTTTTAAATTTAAAAACTTCTTTTCAATGAAATTTAGATATGGGACAACTCGTACGAATATCTAAATTCCATTTTATATATTTTAACTTTAAAAGTTTGATATTTTATTATTTGTTGGTAAAAGTACAAGGAAGTGCGAAATGACCATGCTCAATACTCCTATAAACCAAAGGTAAACAAAAGATCTTTTAAAAATTTGTATTATATATCGCTTGACACGTGTAATATTTGGATATTTAATTGAATTATTTTAAAATAAAGCACAAGAAGAAATAGTGCGTTAGTGAAAAATAAGTGTTGCAAGTAACAAGAGTTAAAAAGCTAAACTTAATGGGCCTCGAATTTTTTAACAAAACAAAAAATAAATAAAAAAAATGGGGCAAGAGAGTAAATGTGAAGGTGCAATAAGGGATTCTATAGATGTTACTGGATTCGTCTTGGTGTGAGGTGACACTGGGTTCGGCTTGGTGAAAAGCAGTGACACTCTATTCGGCTTGGTTAAAGACGCACTCGGTTTCGCTTAGTGACGAGGCACTCAGTTAGGTTTGGTGAAAGACGCACTCGGCTAGGCTTGGTGAAAGACACTCGATTAGGTTTGGTAAAGGCACACTCGGTTAGGCTTGGTGAAAGGCACTTGGTTAAGCTTGGTGAAAGGTGCACTCGATTCGACTTAGTGAAAGGCAATCGGTTAGGCTCGGTGAAAGGCACACTCAATTAGGCTTGGTGCAAAGCGCACTCAGTTAGGCTTTTTTGAAAGGGCACTCAGTTTGGCTTGGTGAAAGGTGCACTCGGTTAGGCTTGGTGAAAGGTGCTCGTTTAGGCTTGGTAGAAGGGAACTCGGTTTGGCTTGGTGAAAAGACACTTAGTTAGGCTTGGTGAAAGGCGTATTCGGTTCAGCTTCGATTCAGCTTGGGGTTTGACAAAGATGGTTCCTGGTGAAAGGACACTTGGTTAGGCTTGGTAAAAGGCACACTCAATTTGGCTTGGTGAAAGGGCACTTAGTTAGGGTTGGTGAAAGGCACACTCGATATGGCTTGGTGAAAAGGCACTCGGTTCGACTTGGTGGAAAGACACTCGGTTCGGCTTGGTGAAAAGGCACTCGGTTCGGCTTGGTTAAAGGGAACTCGGTTCGACTTCGTGTTTGGTGAAGATGGCTGTTGGTGGCTTCAGGCTTGGCGAAGATGGAAAAGGTTGTAGTTTGGACAGGGCTTGGGCTTGCATGAGTCACAGAGAATGACGTGGAGGTGTTCCATTGGAGGTGGTTGGAGTATGGGATTTTAGGAATCCGAATTAGCCAAGAAGATGGAGTGAAAGAGTTTCCCATGACATCTCTTTTGCATTTATTTGTTTGAGAATGAGTCGTTGATGGAGAATGGCTCGTGCTAGGGGACAACAAAATAGACACGGGAGACACGAGTGAAGATACAATGCAACAAACTAGTACATAGTGTAATATGTATCCAGAAACCAAAATAAAGGAACAAGTGAAACATTTGTGGAGACTCATGCAATATCAAACTTTGACAAACAATTTAAACTTGTTTGATACCTCTTGTTTAATTTCTCTGTTTATCATGAATTTTTAGTTCTGTGATACCTTGTTCTCTAGTGCCTTTTTCCTCAATTTCCCCGAGTGAGTAGGAAAATTAGTGTGTAATGAGAGTGGGAATGTGATGGTGAGAACACGTGAGTTAAGAAAAATCTATATTGAGGGGCTGTGTGTGTATTTTTTTTTCTCTTCTTCATTGCTTCTAGATTTTGAGTGGGAGAGGTGAGGTTGACCCCATGAGAGGGCAATTGTATGAATATATATAGTGGTATTTTTAAGAAAACTGTGTAAATTCTTTCCTCCCCCAAGACTTTTTTTTTTTATTTCCATTTAACAGTATTCGATATGAATCAACATTTTTAAAAAAAAAATGGTTAAGCATAATCATTTTTTGTTATTATGTGGGTATATTGTTGAAAATGGATGGCATGGGAGGGTGGTGTGAAATAAAAAATTAGGATTGTGAGGAGAAGATTTGGGTCACATCTTGCTGGCCCAATTGAAGCATGGAAGTGTACATGAGGAAGAAAAGGCATCTAAGGCGCATATGTCATTTTTATTTGAAATCTTGAGGGGTTAGGCTTTAATAACAAAAAAAAAAAAAGCATCAATTTTATTTTTGCAGTTTTTTTTATATATTTTTAAAATAGGACCAAACTTTTTCTTTCTTTTCTATTTTTCTTCCTTTTCTATTATTTATTAAAACTTTTGTTTTTTTATGTCATAAAAATGAAATGGGACGAAACTTTTTTTAATTTTAATTTCTAAAAAAATGAAAATGATAAAGCAAATGAAAACATGAATTACATGTATTGTTTTTTCTATAAAATGATAAAAACCTAAATCATATTTTTTATGTTTTATTTTAAAATGAAAATAGTAGATAGAATATTGTATTTTTATATATTTTTTAAATAAGAGAAAATAACAAAAAATAATACAATCCAAACTAAAACTAAATGACTAATTTTTTTAATTTTTTTGAGAATTGATAAGAAATATTTTTTTATCCAGACGAAATTGGATGTTGATATTTAATGAATTAGAGCACTTTCAACCTAACTTGAACATGTTTAACCCACTAGTTAAGGAAGCTGAGTTAAATTTGACCCATATTTAAAACATATATTTTTCAACGTAGCTGAAAGCTTGAATTGTGATGAGCTGATTGACTCAAAGGTTTGAATCCATTTTGACACCTTATTTTTAATCATGGTGATCTCTTTTGATTTTTATTTTCCTTTGTAAGATAACAATTTTAACTAGTCTAGACATCTATAGAGTTAAGTTTACAACTATATGTGAGACCTAAAATCTTACCAACAATTTTACAACCTCACTCCAAGATATTTACTATTAAGAATACTCTTATTGACAGACCACCAGAAAGGGTTAAGTATTTAGGTAAAAATATGTAGAAAAAAATGTAACATCCCACTATTTTATTTATATTTTTATTATTTAATTTTTTAGCTCAATAATCCTAAAATTTTTTAAATAAAAATATCTCAAAATAAATGGAGAAGCCTAAATGAAATATTATCAAATATGAAACAATAATCCAAAAACGTGTTTTTTTATTTCAATCCTATTATGTCCAAAATAAAATTCTTATGAGCTATAAAATTTAACACAATACTTTGTAATATAAAAGTGTCAAATCACAAAAAAATGTAATAACTTAGAAAATTCAGAGTAAAAGTGGTAAAAGTGAAGGGAACACTTGAATATTTTATTAATAAACTAAAAACACAAGTATTTATAGAAAAAAAAACTAATATGAATCAAAACTATAAGAATTACTCTCACTTTACCAAACATATGAATCCATATACACAACTTTTGATGACCCACATGGACATCAAAAGCCTTTTGGGAAGTGATTAAGTAGTTGAGTATATCTCATCAAAATATTGGTACAATCATATTCATTTTCTCGAGAATTATGGTCATCTTCCAATAAAAGAATATATATACTCATTACCTAACCTTGGTGTCGTAACTGGAATCACGACGGGGACGACGATCCGAAAAGAATTATAAAAATAGTTTGAAAATTTGAGAAAAGGAGTCGTCACCATAGTTTATTAGAAAAACTATGGAAAAACCAAAAACTAAGGCTATGGTCTGCGAAACCGGATTTTGAGTCTGGGAGTCGGTTACGTGTGGAGAAGGTGTTAGCACCCCCCCAACGCCCGTCCTAAGACGGTTCCTTTAATTAAATAAGTAAAACGAGTGTGATTTTTGGAATGTTTATTTTTCCCAGAAGAAGACAAAATGCAAATAACAAAGAAAATATATTTTTTATTTTTGAGGCCCGACAAGGTTTGACCTTGGTCCTACGTATTTCTATTGAGAATGAAAAATCAGGGTTACATAGTTCTTTGGCTCCAAAATTGTTTGGTTGAGGTATTTGATTTTTTTTAATTTATATATTAGAAATTTTTTATATTAAAAAGGTACTTGAAAATTGGATATTTGGACATTCAATATTTTTACGATTTGTTGGTTGGAGTACAGGGAGGTGCGAATGACCATGATCAATACTCCGACGAATCAAATCTATTTCCGTGTATTTTTAAGGAAAAATGTTTGTATTAGACATCGCCTAGCACATGCGGTCATTTGAGTATCTAAACGAAACAAAACTTTTTTGAGTTAAACACTCTATAACACATGTAACCATTTGAATATTTAATAGAAATTTATTTTTAAAAGAAAACTAAAAAAAATTATAAGTTCTTAATTCTAGAAATCGATAGATAAAGAGGATTAATAAAAAGGATGAAATAAATAAACCATTAGCAAGGAAAAGAAAAAAAGTGTGGGATGGAAAAGGGAGTGTGAAGAGGTGAACATGTTAGGCAGCCAAATGAGTCAGGCTTTTAAAGGACAAAGGGGTTTCTTTTTTCGTTTTTCTCAATGCATTAGGAAAACAAAAAGAAAATGACATGGGTCCCACATAAATGGCACATGGATAAAGACTTTTCTAGGAATTGAATACTTTATTATTATAATTTTTTTTTTGCTTGCGATTTTTTCTTCTTTCAATGTATTATGAAATCAAGATATAAATGTCGTGGATCCCACTTGAATTGAAATGTGCATGGGCAGAGATTATGTCGAGGATTCATAAGAATATATTTATATTTAAAATGCAATCACCATATTGGTCACACACTAAAATAAAGTCCCGATACCTAACTACATATTTAACAACAAGAGATAAAATATATTAAAGACAAGGAACCCCAACCATCCAACAATGTGCCCATATGAATGTTTGTTTGCCAACCCCACGTGGATTACAACCACATTACAACTGTGGCATTTTTTTATGACGTGACACTAGGGGCATAAATAGTAAATGGCAGGGGCATGGTCTGATTGTTAAATCTTTGCAAAACATACGAAGGTAGTTCATGTCTGGTATTTGAAAATCAAAGGAGGAACCTTTGAGTGCTTCGTGCTTGGTTGCAGGGAAAAAGCAAGAAACTTTGTTGCGCTTAATGGCCATTGGAGGGGTGGAGGGCGACGACGACGAGAATCTGCGTGAGGGAAAACCAAAGGTTTTTGGGTGCTTCGCGGTTCGTAGGAGAAGCTGTGTGTAAGGGAAAAGGGTGCTTCGCGGTTTTTTGAGGGAAAAACGAAGAACCTTTGGTTGCGCTCGACGGCCGTTGGAAGCGGTGGAGGGCGACGACGACGAGAAAAACATGGTGATGAACGTTGAATCGTAGGAGAAGCTGCGACCTTGACATTGAGGAAAAACAGAGAAGGGTCTCAGAAACGAAACCAAGGAGGAACGCCTAGGTAAATTTTATTATTGTACGTCGTCGTTGCAACTTGGTTTAGGTTTGGGAAATTTCTAGGTTTTGAATTGTGATTGTAGTTTACGATGAAGTGTTGCTGAAATTAGGTTGAGTTTTAGTTTTGATTGTTTGTCTTGTTTTTGTGATGATTTATACATTTCATTTGTGGTTTTTGAACTGATATTGCACTTGAGGGTTCAATGTTGCTGAATAG
>Ga0209700_109730_pt1 | contig 10771 bp, 4 predicted proteins | sample SiratroredBW_FD_187528 | JGI IMG/M metagenome (GOLD analysis project Ga0209700, IMG submission 187528) | Root nodule microbial communities of legume samples collected from California, USA - Siratro red BW (SPAdes) (version 2) | ecosystem: Host-associated > Plants > Roots > Nodule | place: USA...
GACACATTCCCCAGCAAAGTCCACACAGCAAGAGCAAAATCATTCAAATAACCCTGAAATTCCTCCTCATTCTTTTCCATATACAGATTAATATTCTCACAGACCTTGGCCCTAAGCTCATCGACAACAGCAAGACCATCGCCACCACTTCCCTCGAGAGAAGGATAAGTGGTGGTGAGATATTTCCGAAACTCACCCATCCACTCCTTCATGTGATCCTCAAAGAACTCAGGGAGCTCCTGAAAATTCAACGAGTAAAAAATGCTACAGCACAGACTCTGCGACTCAAAGAGCGGGCGCAGGTTGGCGCCGGAATTAACACTGGCTTCTATCAACGATGCCGTTTTGAGGAAAACCTCAAGCAAAGGCGCAGCAAAATTATCCAGGCAATACTTCAAATCGAGGAGTAGATCATTGGTTTTAAACACAAAACGGAATTTGTTAAAAATGGAATCGGCGGTGCCGAGAATGCCGTTAACGGAGGCATAATCGGACGCCTGTGACGCGTTTTTGAGATTGGAAACGAGTTCGGGAAGAAGCGCCGGCCATGCCTTGGGGAAATCGTGCTTACCGATAACGGCGAGGGCTTCGCTGAGCTGACTCTGAATCTTACGGGGAGCGGAGAGCATGAGTGGAACAATCAGGGACTTTATCTGCTCCTTCTCCGGGGGGAGTATGGGAGTCTCGGATGACCACCGAGTGCGGAGGTGGTTCTTGAAGTTCACGGCGGCAGCTTGCCTGATCTGATCGTCCACGGAGGGTTCCGCGACCAGGCGGAGGACCACGAGGCCGTAGTTGGGGCGGTCGGCGGCGTCGGCGAGGGAGGTTTCTGCACGACGGCGGGGCTCGGGTGCCGGAGACAGCGTGTGGAGGAAGCATTCCGATAGGAATTGCAGAGTCTGAGGGTTCCACTCCATCACCACAACACTTTGTGAGAGGTTTTGGATGAAAAGGAATTTCAATTTGAAGTTTGAACACCAAAACCTCAAAGCTAGCTCTGCTGCACACTTTTATAACCTTGTCATAATAGGCTATATACAGTGGTTTAGGCCCAATTAGGACACCCACGACCCAGTTTGACACAAATTCATCTTTTTTTTTAACAATACTTTGTTTGAATAAGGATTAAATATTTTCCGCCCTACAATAAGAATAAAATGAAGAATGATAATTATTTAAATTATATATATATATATATATATTTAATGACTGTGACAAAGTTTCTATAATAATAATATTATTTCAAAATATGTTAATGTTTAATTGATTATTTAAGAAAGATAACAAATAAATTTGTGCAGTTACTCTTTAAATGGTTAGTAATATTATCTTTAAGTGGTTACTAATATTAAGTAAGAATGTATTAAATAAATATTAATAGGAAAATGATATTTTGATATTGCATAAGAAGTTACATCTATTCAACACTCTTATGTGTCAAGTAAGTTCAAAGTAAGTCCTCCTTGGCAAAAGGAGAGAGAATGCATTCTTTGGTATAGCTTACGTGATACATGTATATATGTATTCAAATTTCGTACTAAGTGAACCATATAAGTGAGCGGAGTAAACCACTTTTTAGTTTGTGGTAAGTTACTTGTTTCCAAATGAGACATGTATGTATATATTCAAATTTCGTGCTGAGTGAACCACATAGGTGAGCGGAGTAAACCACTTTTTGGTTTGTGGTAAGTTGCTTGTTTCCAAATAAGACATGTATGTAGGTATGCAGATTTTGTGCTAAGTGAACCACATAGGTTACCAGAGTAAACCACTTTTTAGTTTGTGGTAAGTTGCTTGTTTCCAATGAGACATGTATGTAAGTATTCAAATTTTGTGTTGAGTTAACCATATAGGTGACTAGGGTAAACTACTTTTTTGTTTGTGGTAAGTTACTTGTTTCCAACTGAGACATGTATGTGAGTATTTAAATTTCGTGCTGAGTGAATCACATAGGTGAGCGAAGTAAACCACTTTTTGGTTTGTGATAAGTTGCTTGTTTCTAATCGAAAAAGTGGTTTACTGTGCTCACCTATGTAGTTCACTCAGCACGAAGAATACGTACATACATGTCTCAATTGGAATTAAGCAACTTACCACAAAAAAAAAATAGTTTACTCTGCTCTCACCTATGTGATTCACTCAGCACGAAATTTAATTACGTACATACATGTATAACGTAAGTCAAACCAAATAGTACATTTTCTCTCTTTATCAAATAAGATCCATTCATAGGAGTGTCAAATGAGTGTAACTCCTTATGCAGTGTCAAAGTATCATTTTTCATATTAATATAGATATGATTCATGTTCAATTCTTCTAATCAGATCTGTAGATTATATTTCACATTTTAAATTATTTAAATGCTTTTAATTTATCTCATATTTTTATTTTAAAATTTATACTATTAGAATTTATTTTTATTAATTATTTAAGGAAAGATAATATACTATTTTGATATTGAGTTTTTTATAATATTAAAAAAATATTTTATTTTTACAATATAATATTTTATAGGTATTTAAATGATAGAACACAGAATTTATATTTGTTAGATATAAAATTGACATATTTTAATAAGGATGGAAAATTTATTTCAAGAAATATAATTTGAATAGTAATGCATTGTTAGCAAAGGTAAAAGTCAACCACCACGATTCTTTTAAAAGAAAAAAATTCCACTTACTTCCCCGCGGGATTAGGAAATTGTGTATAGTTAATTAGTCGAATCTTTTATTAAAATGTATAATTTATCTAAAAAGTTAGTTATAAGGTCATTAGATTAAATATACTTCAATCAAATTATCCAAAATCTCAGAGAAAAATTATACTAATATATTTGAAATTTGTTAAGAAAAATATAAAATTTAAAAAATAGATACTAGAGGATAATAAAATAATTAATTAGGACTCATAAAATTCATCTCTCAATAGACTTAATTTTTAATGTTTTAATTTGAGATCGTTTGAACTTTGAATTAAAACATTAGTCTTAGTATTCATCATGAAGCTCAATCAAAGTATTTATTCAAGTCAATCTTTTATTAAAGAATTTAATGTAAGAATGTGAGTGATTCATAAGAACCACCAACTGCTTTTAGAACCTCATAGTCAACAATGATTTGTTCTATGTTTCTTTATAACCTGTTTGTAATTACGTTTTAAGAGTGGGAATGAAGTTTCTTTCTTCTTCTAAGATGCCAACACAATATCAAAGTTTCAAGTGTGCTCTTTTCTCAAGAAAAAATGACAAGGTAGAGCAAAACATGAAAGGTGGAAGAACAGTGAAGGTTAATTATCTTCGGAAAAAAATCTACAACCCAACCTGGCTAGGAGAAAATATATAACTCAGCTTGGTTTGAATAAAATCTATAAACTGGCATGTCTAGACGAAATCTACAACCTAACAAGATTTGACGAAATCTACAATCTAATATGGCTGGACAAAATCTACAACTCAACATGATTGGGAGAAAATTTATAACCTAGCTCAACTATGATAAAAGCTACAACCCAACTTTGATATGAGAAAATCTGACACCAACTAAGCTAGGAAAAATTAACACTAGTTTAGTGAAAAATAATCTTAGAAAAAAACTAAAGTAACTAGTTAGGTTAGAAGTAATATTAGAAAAATTAAGATTTAGTAAAAGTGACACCAACTTAGTTGAAACCGGCCTTATAAATACTATGTTTCTTAAAAAAGTAAATTTTAAATCTAATTCAGACATCTAAAAGTCAAACAATATTTATTTTTAAAAATTTATCTCCTTCTTAAAGTTAGAGATTTTATACCGTTAATTAGTTTAATCTTTTATTAAAAGAATATATCTTATCTAATGAGTTGATAATCACTAAACAAAGAGATTCAATCAAACTACTAAAAATTCTAAATAAAAATCATAAAAGTATCTACTTGTGATACTTAAAATCAATTGAAAAGCATATAAACTTTAAAAATTATATAATATTAATTAAAATTCAAAAAATGAAAGAACAACAAGCTATAACTTATAAAATACTTCAATTAAGCTATGATTAGAAACTATTTAAGCTTTGAATAAGAACAATAACAAAAAAAAAAGTTTTAAAAAATGTTAATGATAATAAAATATAATATTTAAATTAGTTTCATATTTTTGTGACTTTATGCATATTTTCTTTATAGTGAAGTTACTTGATTATCCTTTAAAAAAAATATTCCTATAGATATAACGTTTTAATTTTAATTCCTATAACTTTTTATTTTATTTTAGTCCAAGAAATATTACTTTTTAATTTTAAATTTTATAAATACATCACTTTTAATTTTAGATTATTGATTTGACAGTTTTATTAAAATAACACATAAGACATTATCACCACAAGGTTCAGGAAAAAGTTTACAGGAGTGACGAAAACAAAACTTAAGAGGGAGAAATACAAAATAATAGATGTCTCTCCTGATAGCTACTTAATTATGAAGATATGAACATGTCTATCCTCCTCATGGGACTGTAATGGAGACAACACACTCTTCTCTCATTTATGACAAAAGTATTTTGGGAACAAACAAATCTTGAGAAGGAAAAGAGGCAATCGATCTCTTAATATTGGTACATAAATTGGGGGAATGGCAAATCTTAACACCATAAAAAAAAACTTCACCGCCAAAACATATTCTCATTTCCAACATCAAATAAGTGTGTTTTAGTTATTAATATGATATTACAATAATAGTAAAAAAATAAATTATATTTCTTTTTATTCATTCTCATCCTGTATAAAAACTAACTATTACAAAAATATATATATATATATATATATATATATATATATTTGATCAATTTAAATATTTTCACTAATATTGAAATAATTCAAACAATACTTATAAGTACGATTTTATTTTGTCTTCTTTCTTGTGGTAGTTTTAATTTCACAAGAAATTTTTTTCTTAACTATATAGTAAAAAGTAAACATCATGCAGTAACTTTAAAATACACTTTAGTATAGATTATTTTTTTAACTTTTTATTCTCTTACACATGTTTCAAAACCTTAGGGCAAAAATAAATTTATCTATTTCCACAAATTAAATATAAAATGTCAAATTTTTACTTTTTTATATGTTATAACATTTTTCAAAATATAGAATATAATTAATTTAAATTTGTATTCAATTAAATTCTAATCATACATAAAATGATTACTTCAATTATTTAAAATCTGATTAACTTTGTAATGGGGAACTCATTATGGTCAATTTTAACTTCAAACTCCATATCGAATTCCAAAATTAGTTTAAGATAAAATAAGATTATTAGTTCACAGTATGACAATTTACTTCATATCAAATTCAAAATGAATTTAAAATGAAATGAATTTTGCATTCTTAAAAGATTTTCTTCCAAAACTTAGAAATTTAGAGATTTTTAATTTATTCTTAAGATGTATGATTCACAATCCAAATATATTCCATATACAACGTAAATAAATAAAAAAACTTAAAATCAGAGAGAAGAAAAAAAGCTACTTTATTTGATTTTTTTTATGGATTAAAATTGATAAATTGTTGTCTTAATATCTAATTAAACTAGAATTAATTTCAAAAAATTATAAAAAGTCAAAGAAATTTATACAAAAAAAAGTTCAAAAATGTAATGAAAATTAAATGAATAACTATATAAATAAGATTCTAATCTATATGTTCAATATATAGTTCAATTTTATTATTTTTAAAAATTATTTATATTAATAAAAAATATCTCACAAAAAACATAAACAAAATTAGAAAATCACATATATTTTTTCCAAAATATTTTATTAGTTTATAATCTTTTATATATATATATATATATATATATATATATATATATATATATATATATATATATATATATATAAGGTAGGCATGTAGGACATCCAAAGTCAAAGAAAAAAATCATAAATAAATATCAAAACTCCTGTATTGTGTTGTTATGAGTTATTAGGGATTCTTTCATAATTAAAAAATATTTTTATACATAGGATTTCATATAAAATATATTTCTAACAGAGTTAAACAAACTACAGAGAAATCTCAAATACATATCAAATTACTTGCAAAAGTCATAAAAAAATACAAAAAAAAGGGGATATAAACTCATGACACACAAGAGAATGTAATCAAACGTGAAAATTTATATCTTTATGCCCAAAATGTTATAAAATATTCCAACACTAGCTTGTATAGCACAATTTTTCCCATTAATTTTAATTAAATCATGGTCATAAATTCTCATTTCTATGCACAGAAAGTTATAGAATATTTCAGGACTCACTTAGAACATATAGTTTTTTGCATTAATTTGAAATAAAGTTTTAGAATTGGGAACACCAACTTACTTCATTATAGACATATATTTTAGGACAATAGAGGAAAGACACATATGAAACCCTTTCAGGTAAGTGTACATGTGAAATCTGGGGTTAAACAATTTAGCAGAAGAAAATTTTGAAAAGATAGTACAACTTGAATTTATGCAGATTGACAGTATTATTGATATGAATAAATTGCATTTGAAAATTAAAAGTTGTAGTTTATAAGACGATTCTATTTTTATAAATATATTCTTTTATTTGTATCTTAGTCATGCTTTTAACACGATTTTGCTTTTATAGATATTTTTTTTCATTGATTTTAGTCATGCTTTTAACATGTTTTTTAAACCTTTTATAATTTTTTTAAAAAAATTACATTTTGTAGCATATCTTTTATTTTTAATTGACAACATGCTTTTTGTATTTTGTATTTATTTTTTAAGAGAGTTTAAAAACACATACTGATTTTCTTTTAATTTTTTTAAACTGTGTTGTGGTGCAAGTTTTTAGTAGATTAGGTTTCTCTTTAATGTTTGTAATTTATTTTTAAATTTTTTGAGTTTCAATAACATTTATTATGTTTATTTGTAATTTTTTTGGAGCTGCATGTTTGGTCATAGATGATTGTGGAACTTAGTTGAAGGTTTTTGGTGCAGGCATTGGCATAGCCGGTGTGAGAGTGATAATGGATGCTTGTGTTGAGCATGGTTGAATGGTAATGAGAAAAAGACAATGGGAATATATGTTGCCATTGTAAGTTTGGAGACACCAGCCACAACAAAACAAAGTAAAAATTCTAATCTACTAAGAAAACTTCCACAAAGCACGATTTGACAATTTAAAAAAAATAAAATCTTAAAACTTGATTCTAGTGTTCTTTAAAGAAAAACAACAAAAAAAAAAAAATACTAAAAACATGCTACATAGCAAACTTTTAAAAGGAAAAAAAAATCACCTTATGAAGCATTACTTTTAAAAGGAAAAAAAAAAGAAAAATCATCTTATGAAACACAACTTTTCAAAAAAAGAAATTGCACATTGTGTATGAAACACGATTTATAAAAAAAAAATTACAAAAATATGTTACAAGTTACACTTCACGAATAAAATAAAAAAAACATATTTATGAAGCAAAACCAGTGTTTCCAAACGTCCACGATGTTTTATTCTAAGTTGGAACTGCACAGTTTTTTTTAAATTTCTCTTTCAAAAGCTTAACCAATACTTTGAGTTGGGTTTTTTCTTTTATTATTTAGCAACCCAAATATAAGTAAGTCATCAAGTTAAGTAATTGAAAAATATTGTCATATTTTTTTTACATTAAAAAAATATCACAAACAATTTTCCCATATTTTCTAATATTTGTAAGGTAGGAAGAGTATATAAAAAATAAAAAAAATAATTCATAAAGTCATTTTACAGCTCAATAAACGTAATCCAAAAGACAATATAGAGAATGAAATATTTACTCAATAAAATATTTACCCATATATAATATTCTTTCAACAGTAATTGAAACTCAATCCAAACTAATGATTCTAGTCAATTTGTAAAAATGTAATGGGTTGAGTTTGAAATTTGCAGAAATGAAATTGGGTTGAGTTTGCGGGTTGATAACTTATATAGAACTAGGTTATACCTCTAAGCTTAACAATGAAGACCCAAGTCACTATTCTAAATGAAAGATACATATTTCACTATATGCGTTAGGAATGAAAAACTTTTGGAATGCTTGAAAAGGAAGATTTTGTGGGGATGATTGATAAACTTAAAATCATGATAGCTCAAAGTTAAATGATAACATTATTGTATCAAACATGTCAAATATATTTGATCACATTTTATTTGAATAAGTTCCTCTTATGTAATACAAAGTGAGTAAACCTTATGCCTATACTTATTTATCATATACTAATTAAGAGTGAGCTACACCTACGAAGATCCTTTGACATAGAGAAAAAAAACAATAAGAATTAACATAAAAAAATGTAGAATAAAACATTTTGGAGTACTTACAATTTATAATTATACTTAGACCAATATAATATATTAGTTGAACACAAGTTACTTAACATCAATTATGAGTTAATATAACAACGGAACCAACTATGTCTTAACTATCAATGTATCTAATTTCATCAGTTTAGTCTTTCAATACAATACACTTGAGGACAAATATATACGATAAACTATTACACTAACATTCATTTTAATGACTCGATGGAATATATTTGAAAATGATTTAGGCATAAGAATAATATAAATTATTTTTCTTATTGTTTTAAATAATTTGTCATTATATATTTGTTATTATTATCATTATTATTATATAATATGTTTATTTGTAATATTTAATATTTTTTACACACTCAATAATTGTATGGGTTTTATTTTTAATTTTTTATCCATGTTAAAATAATGTCTATTATGTTTAGAAAAAAAAAACATTTTATCTACATTAAATTAATATTCAATTCTAAGAATTGAATTCAATTTTTACGTTATCAAACATTGAAGTACAAATAAAAAATTACATAAGTAGGGATTACTAGTAAGATCTATATTTGAGGCAAATTTTGTAAACATATACTATGAGTTGGTTTAGGCGCGTATGACATAATAAAAACACTTTTAAATGACATGCCGAAACTTATTTAAATATCTAAACAAACTGCTTAAAAGAAAAGTTAGTTTATTCCAAACTTCTTGCAGTACCTATACAAACGAATGCTCATAGTAAATATTTTCTACAATATATATTTTCTGCAATATACTGGTATTAAATACATATTAGTATTAAAATAATACTTTCAAAACTCATTCCTAGAGCTAAATTAATACTTTCTAAGAAATCTATAGAATTATACGAGAAAGCTCCTTAAGCATGAAACACTTTAAAACTTAATTCCTTTAGCAAAAGATCTCAGACACATCTTTGTTAAAATATCTTCAGGAATCATAAAGTTAGGACTTTAAGACCCTTTAAATTACAAGATTTTTCTATTATAATATATTATAATTATCTAAAATTTAAGACTTGAAACCCTGAGTTACAAAAATAGAAATTAACTTTTCTATCTTACAAATATATATTTCTACAAACAACTAAATAAAATATTAATCAGAATACAAGCTTTATAATACTACATTGAAGTAAACATTGCAAAAAACAATCTTAGAAATGATGTGATAAGTCCTAAGAACTCACCTACTTATCCCTAGAATGAAAATTCTCTTGTCCAACTTCATAGGTTTGTTGCCATTTTGTGAGTATTTCTTTGCATATTTCTTTAACACTTATTTAGTGGTGATGCCTAGTTTTCATTATTTGGTAATGAATGCAAGAGAGACTAGGCCTGAGATTGAGTTCTTCTGAACAATTCCTCCAGAATTGAAATCACCACAATGCAGGTTTAAACAAAATTGGTCGGATCATTGCAATTTATTCACTCACGGTTGAAAATAATAACCGCAACAAAATAATAAAAGGGAGCACTAAATGTCACATTGCACTTAAAAACACTCTTTAGAGCTCATGGATTCAGGCTCGAACTGTACTAGGAAGCCTCAATTTTTCATCATGCCTGAGATCCTATGTAGACTGAATGCATTGATAACTTGCATAACCCATAACCATTGCCAGAAAAAAAAAATACGAAACTAGTCCACAACGAATACAAGAATGAGGAGGGAAGAGCTGTAATTAATCATATGTATGCATGTGTTTGGGTAAAAGTAAATGTTGAAGGACTGAAAATTGAGTGAATGGTGCGGCTCACTTACAAGATACAGACAATTGCAGCGACCATTCATATAGCATGAAAGTAAATTAAAACTTAAAAAAATGTTTCACCTCTAACAACACACAAGGATATACACCCCATACACACTCTCCCATTGAAATAACTTTCAAAGCCTGACCAGTTAGAAGAATGAAAGGGCAATTTGCAACGGACAAGGTTGTCACCAGTCAGAAAAAACACATGCATTATTACAACAGTAGCTGCCAACCAAAATTCCAATCAAACTAAAGAATCTACAGAAAAAGATACCAGTTTCATAAGTACTCAAGCAGATATTTGCAAACTTGAATATGTCATTGGCTTCCAATATTTTAAATTCTAACCGAAAGGAAACCTCATGGAAAGCAAACCAAGCAAGCAAGATCGAGTGTCAAGTACTTAAACAATTGTGACGTTATAGCTGTTGCAAAGCTGAAGTAATGCAGCTTGATTTGCCGGATCTACAACTTCATTGATGACCTTCGGGTATCTCCCAGGGGAAAGAGTTGACAGCCGAGACAATGAGCCAACAAAAAATTCTTTGGGATCTCTTATATCTTTTAGTGGATCTTCTTCTTTCTTCCCAGCATTGTAAAGACGAACAAAAGTAGCAGTATAACCAACATTTTCTGAAATATCTGGCACATCAGGTTC
>Ga0209700_109734_pt1 | contig 10768 bp, 6 predicted proteins | sample SiratroredBW_FD_187528 | JGI IMG/M metagenome (GOLD analysis project Ga0209700, IMG submission 187528) | Root nodule microbial communities of legume samples collected from California, USA - Siratro red BW (SPAdes) (version 2) | ecosystem: Host-associated > Plants > Roots > Nodule | place: USA...
TAAAAAATTAAAAAAAAAAAAAAAAAAAACGTTCAACGTTGACATGGGATGAACTAGTTACAGGTGTTACACGATGAAGCTATACGACCCCATCTTCAACCGATTTTTACACCCTACACTTCACTTCCACGTGCCAATGTCTTTTTTCTCCTTATAAATCTCTTCACCACCAAACCAAAAGCAACAACACTCTTCAGTTCACGTCAACACAATGTGCTCCATAACACTCCCTCTTCCTCTAGCTCCTCTTTCTCCAAAAAACTTCAACCCCTCACTCTCTTCTCATTCTCATCACCGTTATTATCCTCTTCGTTCTCGTTCAGCCACTGTTCCTCCGGGGGTCACACTTCGGGACGACGGAACCTTACTCGCTAGAGAGTCCCTGGAGCCGCTTCCGCCGGAGCTGGTGGCGGAGCTGATGCCACACCATGTGGCCGTGATCATGGACGGGCACGGCAGGTGGGCCAAGCGGAGGGGGTTCGCGGCGACGGAGGGGCACCGAGCGGGGGTGGGGTCACTGAAGAGGGTGGTGAGGTTGTGCTGCAGTTGGGGCATTGAGGTTCTCACGGTTTTCGCGTGCTCCACTGAGAACTTGACTCGCCCCAAGGTCTTTCGTGTCTTTTCATTTCACTTGCATGCATGCACTTTCGTAACCTAGTTACTGTTCTGTTTTGTTTTGCTGAGTAGTGCTTTTTGTGGTGAGTGGTGCAGAAGGAGTTGGATTTCTTCATGCGGCTGTGTGAAACAACGTTAAACTCTTCAATTGAGTGCGTTCAAATGTAAGTGGAAGATATAATATATTAATATTTAGAAAGTATATATATATATATATATATATATATACTAAAATAGATAAAATTCACAATATATACTTACTATTTTGTACATTTGATTTGAAGTAGTATTTTGATGAAGTTTGTTGGTGTTATAATCCTTGCATGAAGGAATGGAATTCGGATGTGTGCGATTGGAGATTTATCAAAGCTCCCGGAATCTCTGCAGAGAACGATAGTAAGAGCAGAAGATGTTACAAAAGATAACAAGAGACTCCAACTTATTGTGGCATTAAGTTACGGTGGAAAATATGATGTTGTGCAGGCATGTAAAAGGTTAGCCATGAAAGTGAAAGATGATGTTCTTAATTTTGAGGACATAAACGAAAACATAATTGAAAAGGAACTGGAAACTAAGTGCACTCAGTTGCCTAATCCGGATCTGCTAATACGAACTGGTGGTGAGGTTAGATTGAGCAACTTCTTGCTCTGGCAACTGGCCTACACAGAACTTTATTTCAATCCAAAACTTTGGCCAGATTTTGGTAAGGATGAGTTTGTAGATGCATTGAGATCATTTCAGCAGAGACAGAGACGTTTTGGTGGGCGACATTCATAAAGCATTTGTCACCAATATGCTGGGATCTTCATGGCATCAACGTAGCAAGTATAAAGTGGAATCTTTGGAATTATAAGTTTCATAAATGACTACCAACTTACTTCATTTATAATTATAATAAATAAAAATTAGCCTTTTTATTTCATGATTGATTAATATTTCAAAATAAAATCTGTGTATTTTAGGTGGTTTTAAGTCAAATCAGTATTATTAAAAAGTTCAAAATTTAAGTCGAATCATGCAATATCGTACATAAATTTATTTTGGTCTTGGAATAGCGTAATACATTATCTAATGTAAATTTTGTATCTTCTTAATCTATTTTTTAACAAAACTTGAAATGTGTTCTATTTGATTGTTTTCATAACTGTACTGGAATTTCAAAAAACTTTAAAAAATTTAATACATAATTCATCCTTTATTTCTTATATATTCTACTTATATTTTTTCAACATCGTCATTTCAACTTTTATATTATATATTCTACTTATGTTTTTTCAACATCTCATTTCAACTTTTATGTTAGCAAAGATAAAAAGAAAACCAAACTATTACTATGTATGGTATGATTACAAATTAATTTATTAATAGTAACTCATTTACAATGTAATTGAATAATATTATAAGATACAAATTTCTATATCTTCTAGTTGCTTTTTTCAACCTTCATTTCTTATATATTGTAGTTGCTTTTTTCAATGTCAACATTTCAACTTTTATAATAGCAAAAGATAAGAAGAAAACCAAATTATTACTATGTATGGTATGATTACAAATTAATTTTATTAATAGTAACTCATTTACAATGTAATTGAATAATATTATAAGATACAAATTTCTATTATAATAAAAAACATTTTCTTAAATTATATAGACAAGGGATATACAATCGAAGTTGAAAGCATGTGATAAACTAAACAGGCCAAGAACATGAGTTGACAGCAAAGATTGTGGGAATGGAAAGAGCTAAACCACATGATGACACTAAACTCAATCAATCATAATTTTCTATAAGCTTGAGGTCCATGGCCAAAGCATAATTGCTACTTTATAATCCGAGAAAATATTCATAAGAGTGTAAATTAGGGACATTAATGTTACTTTTCATTTGTGGGTTTGTCTCCTTGCTTCCTTTGAGTGATTAGGAACAGAGAGAATATTTTTTTGTAGTGATAGCTTCTTACCTAGAATTGCATCTTATGTTTGCATTTGAAATTGTGATAGGCTATTCATATTTTTATCTTTTTTTTTTTTTTTTTTTTTTTTTTTTTTTTTAGTTTTGTACATACATTTTTTTGCTTCGTAAAGACTGATACTTTAGTAAATTTTAAGAAATTTAATCAAATAAAAATTGGTTCTGTTTATAATTTATAATAACAATAATTAATTATATATAACCAATTATTAAAATAATGTAATTTTCTTAACTTTTTATGTTCAGAACTATTATACGACACCATACCAGACCAGACCACTGTGTATTTCGTGGAAATGTCAGCATCAAATTCACAAAGCAATTGAGTGTGTTACAAACAAAGCAAGCAACAATATTTTCCTGGTTGGAGAAATCACGTTAAAATAACCATGCAATTGAGTATATGATAAACTAAGCGAAACATAATTAATAATAACAAAATTTAAGAAATTATATGTATTCTTGCGAAAAAAAAATATGTATTTCATTTGAATATGTTTACAGATTACAAAAGTACAATTGCAATGAATGAAAGTTACAACTATAAGCTTCTGAACTTTGGGGCATATTATATATAAGTGCGTCATATTTAAGGGTAAGGGTCATATTTAAGGGTAAGGGTAAATTAACCGCTCTAGATCTCAAAGCCTTAAACAGCTCAAAAATATTTAATATTTATATATTATTATAAAATAAAAAATTATTTGACTTTTAAATTATATTAAAAAATTAATTAAAAATTTAAAATATCTTAATTAAATTTAAGTTTACATACATGTTATAAATATTATTTAATGACTGTAAATTTATATTGATATTATAAATATTATGAATAATATTCTTAAAACTATCTTATAATAAATTAATAATATTTTTTTAAAAAAATAAACAATAAAGGAATCTTAAGAATCAAATCTTTTTAATTTTTCTCTTTTTATATTCCAACATATTGACATTATTTCTTTATATGTCATTTCGTTATCTAACTCTCCCACTTATCTCCTTCTTTCTTCACTTATCTCCTTTCTTCTATAATATTATTTCAATTTGTTTTCAATTTTATATTTGTTTCATCATTTTATATTGTGTATTTATGTGCATGTTCATACTGTGCATTTATGTATGTGTCTTTATTTGGAGAATTGGAGCCGTCAAAGATTGATTGAGGAAGAGTTTGTGTTCACTCTTTCTCTTAAAGTATAAAATTATAAATATTTGATTTTAAAATTATACTAGAAAGATAAACAAGATTTTAGGAAGCGTAAAGCGAATTAAAATTTGTGTTTACTCTTTCTCTTAAAATATAAAATTATAAATATTTGATTTTAAAATTATACTAGAAAGATAAACAAGACTTTAGAGGCCTAAAACGAATTAAAAAAATGATGTATTTTTTAAAATAATTTTAAAAAATTAGTTTATACTGTGCATTTATGTGTGTGTTCATAGTGTATATTTATGCACGTGTCTTTATTAGGAGACTTGGAGTCGATTGAGGAAAAGTTTATATTCACTTTTACTTTTAAATTATAAAATTTTAAATATTTAATTTTAAAATTATACTAAAAAGATAAATAGTGATGGCTAATTTTTTTAAAAAGATATCATTTTTTAATTCGCTTTAAGTCTCCTAAAATCTTGAGCCATCATCGGTCATATTATTAATACAAAAAAAATATTGTTTTCTTGTCTATTTATTTATTAAGTTAAAAAGGCATTATTTTTATTTGTTTAGGAAAATTAAATATTTAATGTATTGTTTAAGTAATATTAAAAAGTATTCTCAATATAAATATTCTACTAAATAAGTTTTCTTAGGTCATTATGATAATTAGACTTTCTTATTTTAATTAAAATATAAGTATAATGATTTATTTTATAGAAGAACAACATTTAAGTAGAAACTATTATAAGAAATTATGATTTATCGAAGAAAATTAAGCCAACACAAAATAAAGTTTTTATCACTGATATTATTAACAAATTAACATAATAGTTTTAACTAACAAAAGATATCCACTAATAAATTAAACATTTTATATTTTTTTGTGAAAAATTTTGTATGGTGCGGTCTTGGAAAAGTATGTTTAAGTGATACATTACCAACCTATTTGTCCTCCCAACAATCATATATGCTTCTCATTCTCTAGTCTACAAGTAATCCTATTATCAAACCAGTTGGAGTCATTCCCAACATCACAAATTCTACATAAACCCTTTCATCAGGTAGACCTTTTCCTATCAACCATGGTCAACCTCATATCCATCCATGATACATACCTAGAGTCTAATGTCTCTTCATACTCTCTTTATCTCTAACCCAATTCTCTATTTCCATTTAACTAATAGGACCGTATTGAATCTTTTCACATCTCTAATCCCCAAGCAACCCATCTGAATTGGAGAACACACTCTTTCCTCAGCTACCCACACAATCTTTCTTCCTTTATACCCCAACTCCAGAGGAAATAAATTTAGTAGTAGAGAGGCAAGAGAAAGTATTAGTGTGTGAAGGAGTGAATGATGACGAAATATACTTGATGACGAAATATACTTAGGACACTAACCATCATATAGTTGAACCTTAAGTGATAAAGAATGTAATGGAATAAGGATTATAATTTTACACATGTTACTCCTAGAAAGATTTACTTCGGTCGAACCTCCTAGAAAGGATTATAAAAAGTTTAAAATGTAAGTCGAACCATGAAATATCATACATAAACATAAATTTACTTCGGTCTTGGTATAGCGTAATATATTATCTAATGTATATGTTGTATCTTCTTAATTTATTTTTTAACAAAACTTGAGATGGGTTATAGTCTAACGTAAAATAGATTTTTTACATAAGATATTTGATGCGGGATAAATTTATGGCATGTGCATCCACATCGGATTGTTAACAAAAGTAAAAAGTCTTAAATAAGAGACGAAAAAAGAAATTGTACTAGTGTAACACTATTAACTTGAGAGGTTTTGAAATTTGTGTCTTGTATAATGTTTTTTATAACAATCATCCACACTAGTTTTTTTAATGTTATTATTCTTAAAACTCCTTTTTTTTTAATAAAACATTCATATTAATCATTATTGTGAATTTTGACATGTAATTATCTCTAATCCCATGAAAAGGTATTATTATTCTGATTAAAAGAAAAGTCGTGTTTATAGTAGCAAAATATTGTTTGTGTATTCATTCTTACCACAAAAGAGTAAACTAAAGAAGTTTTTGTGGCATTGGTAATAAAAACATTGTTGGAAAATTGTCTCTCTTATTAAGTCACGTAAGAAATGATTTTTGTTATAGGTGGGATATGATCCATGAGAAGAATGCGTGGTTTGATGTTGCTATACTAATCGTTCAATTCACACAAGAATGACATTGCTTGGTCTTCGTGCTTCCTTTGGACAATTGTAGATGATGAAAAAAAAAGCACTAAACTTGACAAATGAAAATGGGATCTGGACGAAAATTCTCTATGTCGCGTATAATTCTCAGTTTTGTAAAATATTTTGTAATAGATAATTCATTTTGATAGGCAAATTGCTTCTATTTGGAGATCGAAATTGTGGAGAAGATCTACATGTGAATATCTAATCTTGAGATCATTTCATATATTGACTGCCATATTCATCTATATTATGCTTTGTCGAACTGAAATAGAAATGGAATGTACTAACTAAGAAACAACCAGGATTCCACGAAAATAAGTTAAGTGGCTGTGGTATACTCCCATAGATGAATTCAACCGTATTATTAGCACTAAGAGTTGTAATATTATTAGCACTAAGAGTTGTAATATTATTAGTACTAACAGTTGTAATCATGGACCTGCTCCATGAATGGTAGTTAATGGACTCTAAAATCGGAGAGACAAAAATAATGGTTGATTTCTCATTAAGATGAAAATAAACGAAAATATAAACAAATTGTTCTTCTTTCATGATCAAGGAAAGAAAAATAAAGAAAACAATAAAAAAATAAAATAAAGAAAACAACAAGGAAAAGAAAGAGAAAAAGATTAGAACACATTACAAAACTTTTTATAAGACGAACTCTTATATAATATGATATCATGAGTTATACTATTTTTTCTTTAAAGAAAAAGTATGTACATAGATTACTTCCATGATAATCATACGCAAATAAGAAAATGAAAAAGAGAAAAGAGTAAAGAGACAAAAGAAAAAAAAGACACAAAAGAGAAAATTAAAAATAAAGTAACATGCATGGAGTTACTATATACAAATGCTAACACACAAAGCATTGAACTATTGCAAACACTTAAACAAACCAAAAGAACTTTGCATAGAGAATGGAAAAGTCAACAATCTATAAAATTTATTTACACATATATGTGAATACTCGTGAATTTTTTTCTTTTATTTTTAAATAAAATTGTATAAAAATATTTCTTTAAAGTATAAAGCTTGATAAAAAAATAATAATTTTAAGTATAATTAAGAAAAAATTACATAATAAAATATTAGTATAATCATTACGAGAAAATACAAAAATAACTGTGAAAAAATAGTGTCGGCTAAATAATGGACGTAAATAACATCAGTCTAGTTCATTCTAGACAGACGCAAAAAGTCAGCCACACTCACTCTAACGCGGACGTTATTTGGAAAAAAAAAAGTTGTGTCGGCCTGGTCGACATTAAGAATAACACAGCATTTGTGTCGACTTAGCCGACGCTACTGAGAAAGAGTGTCGATTAGGCTGACCTATCCGCAAGGATGTTTTGCATCAACCTAACCAACACAATGATCCTTTTAAATTTAGGGTTCACTTTTCTCTTTCATTTCAAACTTTTACCAGCGTCGCGCTCCTTGCTTCTCCCTCTCTTCTTTTTTTATTTTTTTTTCAAATTACGAAAACAAGCTTCCAATCTCCAATTCTTCTTAAGGGTAGTTGAATTTGACTCCAGAGATTTTTCTCACTGATTAATTTTACATCATGTGGTCTTCATTAGCTTTTTGTTACCCAACACCTTCGTAGCTGTCAGCAAGTGTTCTTCGGCTCCGACGGAGGTAAGTTTTGTTTAATTTTGGCTTTGTTTTGGGGTCTTTTTTTTTTACTTGGATGAGTGGGTGCTCAACGGTGGTGGTCCTCCCCACGAATGCAAATCTGTATATTTGATTTTTGTTGGTTGTTGTAGCCATATGCATTTGTTTCTTTAAGTTTCTGTTAGATTGGTTTTGTTGAATGTTGTTGAAAATGTGGCTGAAAGTGTATTTCTTTATTGGTAGTAATTTGACTCTTAAAATCGTTTTGTTCTATATTGTTATTATTGAAATTGCATTTGGAATTTGATTTGCGTTGGTTTGTGGTAATGTCAGTGTTAAAGTTATTATATTTTTGTTATCATTGAATTTGAAATTTAACTGTACACGTAATTCGTCAGCTCAATTTTTTTTTTCAAAAATGTCAAGGTTGTATTGGCCAAGCCGTCACTAAATCGACGTTAAATGCTTTAATTTTAGTAATAACTTGACGGACGTTATTTGCACTCATTTTGTGACCAATACTAATTTTAAACAATTTCCAATAATTTAGTGTTCGCTACATAATCGACACAACTCCGACACATAAGTATCTTTAACATTTTACATTTGTTTTTTATCGATGTTATTTTATTATTTTTTTTAGTAAATAAATTTAATTCTTCTCAAAAATAAATTTAAATAAGTTAAATAATAAAATATAGATTTCAATATATTATTCTTTCTAAAAATAACTTCAATTTCATATAGATCTAAATAAAAAAAATATACATGTATAAAACTAGGTTTTAAATTATTCTTGAATAATTAATATTTCTCTCACCAATAATTTTGTTTTTGTTCACTTATTTTTCTTACATATATGTAATTAAAACTAATAAATGATCAGCTGATAACGCGTATCCTCATATTAGATGTTCATTCATCAACAAACAAACAATTAATTAAAGTTTAAAATACTCATTATCCGATATCTAATAAATATATTCATCTACTATTCATTACGAATGTTACTATATATTTAGGAATATGATTTTTTAGGTTAGTTTCTTTTAAAAAAATAATTACTTTTTTAGTTGAAATATATTGACGTTGAAAAAGAAAAAAAGGTGTATTGTTATTTAATGTAATTGTCATAATAAAATTGTTATTTTTCTTAAAAGTTACTTTGAAAATCACTTCTATAGGTGGTTTTTAATTCATTAAAAGTAAAAAAAAAAAAAAAAAAAAAAAAAAAACTACGCAAATAACACACAATATTAATGTTTTATAATTTTAGGTTTTAAAAATAATCATTAAAAAATATAAAAAATTAATTAATCCTTTTATATCAGTTCTCAACCCTTATATGAAAATAAAATCCTTATAGCAACTTTTATATAATTTTTATCAAAAGAAAATCCAGGCATTTGCAGAGTTTTTTTACTGGATTTATTACATAGATAAAGTTGCAGCTTATATTGAAGGGATTATTATTTTTATAAAATATATTATAAAAGATTATTTATTTTTTGCAACTATAACCCTAAAAATTATTTAATTTTTTAAATAATCATCACTACAAACCCATCCAATCTTTTTTCAGTATAACTTCTTTTATAGTGTAACAACTGACAAAAAAATTGACTTTCTACATCAAACTTAAAAAATTAAAAAAAAATAATAATACACAGTGATATTATAAAAAGTTTTTTTTTTTTCAATTCATCTAACATATCTCTTGCACCGGTATGGATGTCGAAGTGCTCAAAGACCTGTTTAAAGTTCAGATCTTCAACACCTTCCTTCCAACGAGAAACAGGGACAACTTCAACTGCTTCGAATAAGGCAGAAACCATTGGTCCCAAGGTCGTTGTCCTCTTTCTATAATATACGTATTTCTAGTTCATGTCATTGGAGCCCTTGTGGGTTCGGATGGTGTGCATCAACTCATACTTAGATTGGGATTGGTGAGTGAGTTCTCGGAAAGTACGATGAATTCAGATTTTTTTTAATTGATTTTTTAGTGGTATTACTTTATTATATTTTTAAAATACAATAATTTTAATATATTAAAAGAGATTTTAATATATTTTAAAATATTAAAATTAGTGTATTTTAAAAATACAAGGAAGAAAAATACTAAAAACTTAACAGAGAAACTAAATTCAATGTGTAAAGGAGCACGAAGTATTAATTAACAAAATATCAATTACGAGTCCTATTATGTATGTTAAGCAGTCACTAGTAGAAAAATAGCCTTCGTCGTCGGTTCTAAGAGGCTTTTTTCATCGGTTTTCGACCCAACGTTGACCTAGGAGACGTTGAATCAGACGTCGGTTTAACATCCAACGTAGTGATTGAACTCACTACGTCGGTTAAGAAAACCAAAACTGACGTGGTGATTAATATTATAATTATTTTAAGGAGTTACACCACGTCGGTTTTGGGAATCCAACCGACGTGGGTTTTCTCTTCACCACGTCACCGACGTGGTGCAACTCCTTAAAAATAATAATAATATTAAACACCACGTCGATTATGGTCAAAAACGACGTGGTGAGTCCTTCACTACGTCGTTTTTTACCTTAACCGACGTTGTGTGTGTGTGTGTTTTTAAAGAAACAGATTAAATTAGCTACTACCCAACCTGCAAACATTTCCAGAAACCAGATTTAATTCATTTTCAGTTCATATAATTTAATTCTGAAATAGTCCAACAAATAATATACATAGCAATGTACACTAAAATGATCTTGTAACATTAAGAAAACTTCTAATACTAAGATGTACTTCTAACTTTAAGAAAAAACTTTGCCCATTCTTGTTGAACTTCTTCTATGTCAGACCTTGCCAATGACTCTGTATCTATAAAAACCTGAAATAAATGTGCAAAGTTTAGTCTTAGAATTTCAAAATTAACAAACATTTGACATATATTATAAACTTATAAAAGAATAACTTACATACTCTCAAGAATTCATGATCGCTGCTCTTGTTATAGTTCTCATCCAATGCATAACCTAATATCCACATTCCTAACTTCCTCTTTGCTTATTGCATTGTAATTCAAGTTCAATGATCATAAATTTGAATTATATAGCTAATTGTAATACAGATAATTAAACTTAGAGTTAATTACCTTAGCATGTATCCACCGGAGGTTTTGGGTTGTGGATGATGATCTTC
>Ga0209700_109735_pt1 | contig 10766 bp, 4 predicted proteins | sample SiratroredBW_FD_187528 | JGI IMG/M metagenome (GOLD analysis project Ga0209700, IMG submission 187528) | Root nodule microbial communities of legume samples collected from California, USA - Siratro red BW (SPAdes) (version 2) | ecosystem: Host-associated > Plants > Roots > Nodule | place: USA...
CTTCATTGGTAAGAGGCCTTTTGGGAGGTGCCCAAGAGCAAAACCATGAGGGCTTAAGCCCAAAGTGGACAATATCTTACCAATGTGAAGATATGTGTATGTGGTAAATTCCCCGTTGTTCCCAACACTCACAACCGAGTACGGAGGCAACAACAACGGCACTAAGATGGCCCTTGATGATTGCAAGGACCTGTTGCAATCCTCCATCCAGAGTCTTCAGCTCAGCATTGACATGGTGCACAACAACAACGTCCAAGGCGTCCATGACCAAACCGCTGATTTCAAGAACTGGCTTAGCTCAGTTATCTCATACCAGCAGGCCTGCATGGAAGGTTTAGACGACGGCAATGAAGGTGAGAAGAAGATCAAGGAGCAGTTGCAGACAGGTAGCTTAGACCAGGTCCAGAAACTCACCGCCATCACCCTTGATATCGTGAGTGGTTTGTCACACATCCTCGAGAAATTCGGGTTGAAGTTAAACCTTAAACCGGCCTCCCGCCGTCTTCTGAGCAAGGATGGGTACCCCACTTGGTTCTCTGCCTCAGACCGCAAGCTCTTGGCTCAGCTTGAACGCAAAGGATGGAGAGCACACGTCACACCCAATGTCGTAGTTGCCCAGGACGGTTCTGGTCAGTTCAAAACCATTGCCGAGGCAATTGCTTCTTACCCCAACAACTTCCAGGGTAGATATAACATCTATGTTAAGGCTGGTGTCTATGATGAATACATCACCGTTCCCAAGAACGCCGTCAATATTCTCCTCTACGGTGATGGCCCCGGAAAGACCATTGTGACTGGTAGCAAGAACTTCCGTGATGGTGTCAAGACAATGCAAACTGCCACTTTTGCCAACACTGCTCAGGGCTTCATTGCTAAGGCAATGACCTTCCAGAACACCGCCGGACCTGAGGGACACCAAGCCGTTGCTTTCAGGAACCAGGGAGACATGTCAGCAGTGGTTGGTTGCCACATTTTGGGTTACCAAGACACCTTGTACGCCCAAACCAACAGGCAATTCTACCGCAACTGCGTTATCTCCGGCACCATCGACTTCATCTTCGGAACCTCACCCACCGTGATCCAGCACTCCGTCATCATCGTCAGGAAGCCCCTTGACGACCAGTTCAACACCGTTACCGCCGACGGCACATCCGCAAAGAACATGGACACAGGAATTGTTCTCCAGGGCTGCGAGATTGTTCCGGAAGCTGAGCTCTTCCCAGTGAGGTTCCAAATCAAGTCGTACTTGGGTAGGCCATGGAAGGCATACTCAAGGACGGTGGTGATGGAATCTACCATCGGTGACTTCCTTCACCCCGAAGGATGGTGCCCATGGATGGGTGAGCACTTCGAAGACACATTGTACTATGCAGAGTACAACAACGCTGGACCTGGTGCCGCTGTGAATGGAAGGATCAAGTGGAAGGGTTACCGTGGTATCATTTCCCGCGAAGAAGCTGCCCAGTTCACTCCTGGCCAATTCCTCAAGGCTGGACTTGGCTCTGGAACCGATTGGTTGAAGGCTCTTCATGTTCCTCATGTTCTTGACTTCGTCAAAGCTTAAACCCTAATACATTTTACTGAGAGTGTGTGATGATGAGGCGTAGACAATTATCATTCTTTGTAATATCTCTTCGTATTAAAATATAGAAAAAAAAAACATAAAAATTCTTCCATTCCTTCCGTTTATTTTTTTTGTTGCAATTAAGGAATTCGATACTTATAGACTTAATCTGCTTAATTCCTATGAACGTACGCTAATAATAATAATTACTCTTAGGAAAAAGCCCAAGAAATCCAACTTGTTATCTAATGTTACTGATTTACGATATAAGAAGGAATTGATGGCTTGAAGTCATTAATGACGGAATGTTCCGACGATAAAAACATTCTTATTATGGCTACAGAGGAAATGGGACAGGCCATAGAAGATGAAAAGAAACTGCAAAATTTACTGTTGAAGTCATTAATTAATTTTTAAGGATGATGCTGACGAAACGGATTGCATTTTGGAGATGAGAATAGGTAAATTATCATAGCTGAAAATAAAGATTTATTATTATTGTTAGTCAAATAAATGTTGCAATGAATACTTTCTAAGTTATCGTAGGTCTTCTTCGTCACTATTATTTTATCCGTATGTTTTAACTCTAGGAAAATCTTTATTTGCCAATCCACGTGTACTACTATCATATTACAATTGTAATGTGACATTTTTTTTTGACGTGGTACTATAAGAGTAGAAATGATAATGTGACATTTTTTTTGTGACGTGGTACTATAGGAGTAGAAATGATAAATGGCACCACAGGAGCGTAATGGTCCCATTGTTCAAATTTTACAAAACATAGGAAGGTCATTCGCGTTTATCATTTGAAAACCAATATTTCGTGCTTGGTATTTGCATACTTTTTGAGAGAAAAAGTAAGAATCTTTAGTTGCGCTCGATGACCATTGGGAGCGGTGGAGGGCGACGGCGATGGCGACGAGAAAAAACGTGGTGAGGAACACTAAATCGTAGGAGAAGCTGTGTGTGAGAAAAAAACCAAAGGTTTTTGGGTGCTTCACGGTTGGTATTTGCACACTCTTTGAGGGAAAAAACAAGAACCTTTGATTGCGCTCGACAGTTGTTGGGAGCGGTGGGAGGTGACGGCGACAAGAAAAACGTGGTGAGGAACGCTGAATCGTAGTCGTACAATGTTAAAGATGTCAATTTAACATATGGCTGTGAGATCAGGGGTGTACTTAGATGGTTCTCTGAGTGTGTGGTCAGAAACTGATGCGTAGTTAAACACTTAACCACATAAGGTTAAACACTTAAATTGTCCAGTAGTGGCAATGGGTATTTGAGTACCAGCTATTACTTAGTTATGGTAGTGATAGAGAGTTATAGGATCAACGAATGGCAGACCTGTTTATTCGTCCCACAATTGAAAACATGTGAATACTTCAGTTTGGGTGGCCATTGACGCACTTAGATGGTCGGTTGGAAGTGTGATCAGAAAGTAATTTCCAGTTAAACACTTAAATATATAAGATTAAACAGTTAGAAGTCTCAAACGTTGCAGTGGGCTTTTCAGTACTGTCTACTCATAAGCAGTACAATTCCCAGTTAAACACTTATATACATAACGTTAAACACTTATACACATAACGTTAAACACTCAGTCCCACAATGAAAAACCATAATCATTGTCAAAGTTAAGACTTTATAAGTACAATGACAAAATTAGACTAACAATAATGATTACCAAAGTGAAGGGTTTACAAATAAAACGACGAAATTGCAAGAACAGTTATCACTAGTTTGGTTTAGGATTTACAAATCCAATGACCAAATTACATGTAAATCCGGTGCCGTCTATGTAAATAAAAAGATGGGTGGATTGAAAGGGAATGAAAGTGAAATTGAAATGTTGGGGGGTGAAACGGAATGAAAGTGAAACTAAAATCACGTGCGGTTGTCAACTGGGTAGAATGTCACTTAAGGTTGTCAACCTATAAGCACTCTCTTAACTCTATTCTTTCTTTCAAGATGCTTATCTAGAATGTAAATGTTTCATCTTTGTAACTGGAATTTTGTTAGATCTTGAAACTACGGTTGGTTTCCTAAACGGGATCTTGTTTGACATGATATAGATATAACAAGTATGCTCTCAAGAACGCTGCTCTCAAGAACGCTGGAAGTTTGAAGTAGTAGATATAACTTAATATGATCTTAAATGATACAAGGTGCATATTCTTATTTTAATGCACTCACTAAACATGAAGTTTCCCACCAGTGTTTTTGAATTATTGATTGCGTCATCCACCATACATTGAAACCTTCTGTTTGTTTTGTACTTTGTGCCCCAATTTCCAGCTTGTAGAATTGAATTTCATCTTGCAATTGACGTAGTTCGTTCGGACTACTCTAAAAAAATTATAATGAAAAAGACTTGGCATACGATTTATGCCCCTATTTTCCTCCTTTGGTTCAGTTAAGAATGAAATTACAAATGGTTAAGACCTGAGGAGAACAACAGCACTAAAGATAGACATTAATTATAGTTGAAGACTCAAGCCCTTATGAATCCCATACACCTATTGCGAGGGTCAACTACCATATATCTTACATTTGAATCCTAACATTTGTCACGCTTCACAACCTAAATGCCCACATGGGATGGTTGTGCACTAGCCCTTTAACAAGTCCTGAACAAACAATATAACAGTTTCATAACTTAAGCACCTGTTTAATACCAATTGATAGAAACCTGTATGCAGAAATACAAATATGAACTTCCTAATTTACAAACACTCATGCGTTCTTCAATGGAGCGCACCTCCCAAGCCAGAGGCTCTAACTCTCTTAGATATGACAAGACGTGCCTCCCTCTCAACCCTTGTTACAGGCCTTCCGTTGTTTTCCTTTTATCTTGGCCACAAACTAAGGGTTATCAAACTTTTTCTCTAGTTGGTGACTCACAGTTATGAATGCATGCGTCATATGCAGGTGGACGTTGAATTAAAGAGTATGGACTTAAGAATCACACATATATATATATATATATATACTTGATGTGCACCTATTTTTCATCCATAAGATATCAAAGTTGTGTTTAGAATCTCTTGTATCAGTTCGAAAAATCCGAACCACTGTTATTTGACAAACAAAAGCAATAAAAGATTTCATATTTTAATATGTATATGTATATGTATATGTATATATAGCAATTCTTTGGTGCATATGAAATCATAAAAATAACATAACTTTTAAAGAAATAACACAAGTAAAAACGTAGATATGGATAACTAATAAAATTAAAAAAAAAAAAACCTCTTTTTCATGATTGTTGCGTATGTTCGAAAACATGCTTACTATTGAGTTATAGGTGAAAGAGCAAATTGTGGTAGAGATAGAGACAACGCGTCAGATTTTGTGCATACTGCATTATAATGCTAAATTAGGTAAGGTTATTTGAGTACAGATAAAAGTAAAATTAAGTTGATGATAGGTAGAGAATGCGGCAATGGATAATGATAGGGTAATATTAGATTGATAGTTGTAGGTTCTCTTTTGGTTATGCAAGAAAATATATATTGGTCTTGGTACGCTAATAAGTAAAAGTCAACACTAACTAATTAGTTAATAACATTGAATTTGCGTCACACATTCAGCGACTCTAAAAAGATAGATATTTATTCATTAACCTTAACTTTTTTTAGTATTGATTGTAAATAGTGTTGATGTTAATTTATTATTAATTTTTAATTAAAGTACCTTAGTATCAAACTGATACTAATGTGTTTTTATTTTAAAATTTATTTAATTTAATATATGTAATGAAATTTATTTTTAATATTAATTTAGTTTACATCAGTGTGAAGATACTATAATGAGAATAATTTATAAAAATGTTTCGTGTATAATGTCTAGGCCTTAATTTTTAACAAAAAGAAAAAAAAAATAAGTTTTGAATCGAAAGAGATGAATGTGGATGAAAAATATAAAGATAGATGAAAGATATAAATATGAATGAAGAAGATAATTATAGATAAAATAATTGAGTATAGATGAAAAAGATGAATGTGCGGAAGTTTATATATAAAAATGAAAGTGAAAAGATTTATCGTCTTTATAAGATTTTGAATTAAAAATAATCTATAATTCTTATTCATGGTGTATACAAAAATAAGGATCAATTTAGTCAAGGCTAACTTAAATAAATATTAAAAATATATTATTATAATATCAGTTTAATCAATGTTAACTTAAATAAATAAGATTAATGTTAGTCTAATTGATATTAACTTAAATAAATAAAAATAATAGTACATAAGGCTAAAAATAAATAAGATAAGCGTTAACCTTATTTATTAAAAGCCTTATTTATTTTTAATATTTATTTCATTTAAGGTCAATTAAGACAATATCACTCACTAACACAAATATTTTTACTTATTACAAAAATTTAAAAATAGTTAGCCTGAGTTTAGAATTGATTAAGTCAACTCAATTAGTGTTGTGTTTAGCATTAATCAAAATTTATTAAGGTCCACTTAGTTGACCCTAATTGAATACTAACACAAATACTTTTGCTCCTTAAAATCTTAGCATTGTTTAGAGTTGGCTAAGCTAACTCTATTCTTGTAATGAATGTGAGTTATCTACATCTAAGTTTTACATAATATAAAATTAAATTTAAAATGATTCTACATTTTTTCAATTTTAAAAAAATTGAAGCATTTGTATGTAACTGTGATAAAGTTAGACTTTAACTAACACTATTATTTGAAAGTTTATTTGATACATTTTTTTTGTAGTGGTTTTATTTTCAAATGTAGATGGTATCATACACAAACTAGAAGGATGAACGAAGGAGTATAAAACCATATCAAACCATATTATGAGAAGAAGAAGACATTAAGATTGGTTAGTATGTCTAGGAGTACCAATGGAGTAGATAGAACCCATATTGGATCATAAGGCAAAAGCAATGGAAAATGCGGAAGCTTTCTTATGAGAAATCAATAATAACATAATTTCTATTTGCATGGAATTCGTCTTTTGAAGGCAAATAATGTTTCTTTATAGTGCTACAATCTGCTTATAGTTTGAGATTGTTCTAGCCAAAAGTACACCGGTTTGATTCTTAGGACTTCTAGCTATAGCATCAAGAATTTTGTGTTTGTTCATAATGAGATGTGTATTTTACAAGCCCTAGTGTTATCTTCTAAATCTTAATTAATATTATCTAATCTTAAAGCTTGTATTTTTCTCAATCGATTTCAAGTACCACAAATAAAATATCTTCTTATTTTTGTCTAAGATTCTGAATAATTTTATTAAATCTCTCTATCAGTAGGCCCAATAACTAATTCATTAGATAAATTGGATTTCTTTTTAACGGAAAATTAGGCTAACTAACAGTATACAAGCCCAAGCTCAAGCGTTTTGAGACAAAAAAAAAAAAAAAACTTAATTATACTTCAGTTTTGGAAGAGCTAAACCTTAAAAGTTTGTTAAGTTAAAACAACATTGGGTCATAGCTGACTATTGTATTTTAAATGACAAGCATGTGTTGGAATATTTATTTTGTAGATATATATAAATTAATAATTTGTCTAGATTAACAAATTTGTCAAAATATTATGTAATCATTATTGTTATTATTTATTTGGTTACATAAAATAATAATATTGTTTATATTGTGTGAATATTTATTAGGTCAGCTAATAATAGGTGGACTGAGTCCATTATTCATTTCTAATATACAGAAGAGTCCTTACAACTGTCCAGAGTCAGTTGTTATTCTATTCTATTAAAGAATAAAGAAGGCAGTTCTCTGTAGATGCTTTTGACTTTGGGAGCAGTTTGTACACACTCTTCTCTCTTATTCTTTGCAGAGACCATTAATTAGGAAATGACAAAAACAATAAGATAATGAATCAAAACTCTTCTTCTATTCCAGGTTCTAATCCTTTTATCTTATATATAATATGATGTGCCATAATCAGACTAAATTGAAAATTCTAATTTGATTTTTTTTCAACAAGAAGATAAAATCCATTTTAAAATTATGTGACATTAAAATATAGATTAATATAATTAACTGAAGTCAGGATCAATGCCCATTAACTCATAGGCTAAATAAATCAAGATTGATAGGTCACTAGCATATGGATATAAATCATGACTAATAAACCACTTAGCACACAGGATAATAAATCAAGGTTGATAAGCCAGGTTGGGACTAATAAACTACTTAACACATGAATCATAACAAGACTGATGAGTCACTTTGCGCATAACTTGACAAAAGAAAGTTGTATTGGAGCCTAGAAGTCATCTCATGCATAACTGAACAAAGAAGTCGTATTGGGACCTACAGGTTACATTGTGCATAAATCCAACAAAGAAGTTGTATTGGGGGTCTACAAGTCACCTTGTGTATAATCCAGCAAATAAATCAAATCAGGACTTACAAGTCACCTTGTCCATAACCCGACAAAGAAGTCATATTAAACCTTACAAGCCATCTTATGCATAACCCAACAAAAGAATTCATATTAGGGCCTACAAGTTACCTCATGCATAACCTGACAAAAAAAAAACATATTTGGTCCTATAAGCCAACTACTGCCTAATTCGATAAAAAAAAGTTTTACTAAGACATACAAGCTACCTCGTACATAACTCGACGGAGAAGTCATATTGTGGCCTACAAGCCACCTCGTGCATAACCCGAGAAAGATTATGGCCTACATGCCACCTCGTACATAACTCAAGAAAGAAGTCGTATTAGAACCTAGAAGTCACCTCAATCTCGACTGCTAAGCCATATTGATATTTATTAGTCTCCTCTGTTAGCTATTTTGTTATCTTAAACTACCTTCTTAATTCATACTGAATTATGTGTTGGAAGACTAAATAATCTCCTTCTAAGCTTGTGGTTGAGGACCTTACATAGTAAATTTAAAAGTGATTTAGGACCAATTTTAACATTTCCCACGATGACACCAAATTACATCGGCCTAGGCATGTAGTTAGAGCATTTAAATTTTCTTTTTGGTTATTTGTATAATGAGAGATGTATTTTATAAGTTATAATTAATTGTTGTATTATTAATTATAGGTCCGAACTTATTAGATAATTTACATTCTCTTTTAACAAAACATAGCTAAATAACAATACAGAAATCAAATTCAAACAGCGTGCTAATCATGAAAAGTGGGAGGTGACGGTCTTACAATGTAATTTCTTAACCAGACTCGGTGCTGGTGCTGGGTGTGATAGTGTTTGTGGGTTGTTTCTACTTGTTTCATCATTTAAGATACGTATTTAGGTCAGGTTGTATGGAAACTAGGTACCTTAATTACTATTTTATAAATATATAACGTCTCTTTTCTTATAAAAAATGGTGTTCAGCATGCAAATACAACCAACACTGTTGTTAGAGCTACCCAGAGTCCAATAGTTGAGTAAACAAATTGCCCAATTATCAGCCATAACTAAATATTCTTCAAAGATTTTTTTTATCACAAATTTTCTTCTATCCAAGTGGTACTAATGTGTTAGTTTTTCCCTTTCAGACTATGAGATATGTTCAGAGTGGAAGAAAGGATGAGATACAAAACCAAAAAATCAAACGAATTATATGACTAAGGAAACGAGAAAATGTAAAAGGGATATAAGAAAGTAAACGTAAAAAGGTCTAAATCCATATCAAATAAAAGAAAAATGAAAATCATCGTAATATCATCTTTCGTTTTGATATAATTCTACGAAAATGATGAATATTGTTTTGATTGAATTATTCATTTTATTTCTACAACTAAAATGTACTTTTCCACTTTATTCATTCATTTTCTACTTTCCACTTTATATTTTCTGTTTGTATAATGAAAAGAGCATATAAGATGGGAGAATTTAATTTTTAGTCATATAAGGAAATCTAAACAAACACCATCAAATAAGTCGTAAAAAAGATCAAATAACTTTTTTTTGGGTGCCCAAATGAATTAAGTGTAACACACACAAAAAAAAAGAGTCGAATTATTAAATAAAGCTAAGAAAAAGAATTGTGATTATCTTTTGGTACATATATATCATTTTCTTTGAGAAACTCTTAAAAATAACACGATTATAAAAAAAATTATGCATCCTTTAATATATTCAAACCGTAAACATATTTAGGATTTATTATATTATTTAGCAGTTTTGTTATATTATATTATATATATATATATATATATATATATATATATATATATATTGTGATTTGATTGTAATAAAATCTTTTTATACTTATGTGATATGGATAATATTTTCCAACTTATTACTAAGTAAATTCTAATTTTTCTAATTAATTTTGAGGATGGATGTAGTTATCACTACAATTGTACTTATAATTAATAATTAATTATCACAACTATAATTGGGAATTTCAAACAAATTTTATAAAAATTAAAATATGTATAAAAGACATAAGAATTAAAACAAATGGTTAGATTAAGTTTACACATCCCACCGGAATACTAGTAACTTAATAATGAAAATAATAGGAACAAATGGGTATAGAAGTTTTCTACATTCTTCTGCCATGACACAGTTCCACGTTCCTAGAAGAAAGCACTGGATCAACTACAAATAGTCTCTCCAAATATAGGTTGAACCACAAGTACTGAAGGCCAATTATAGAGTTTGTTGGATTTAATGGTGAAAAAGGGTGGAAGGAGCACTATATAAACTCACCCCCAAGTCATCATTCTTCACCAGCATCTCAACAATAGCCTCCCCTACCTTCGAAGGGGAGGAGCAATAAGCCTATAATCTTCTTGGAGAAAAGAAGATCAAAGGCACAAAAATAAAAGATGTCTGGAAAAATAATTATCTCCGCTGTTTCCCTCATCCTCGTGGTAGGTGTTGCAATTGGGGTTGTGGTCACCGTTAACAGGAAGGCTGACGAACACGCCATCCAATCCAACCAAAAATCCGTCGAGATTATCTGTCAAAACACCGATGACCAAAAACTCTGCCATGACACTCTCAGCTCCGTCAAGGGTCTTGACACAGCTGACCCCAAGGCTTACATCGCCACGGCCGTGAAAGCCACCATGGACAGCGTCATCAAAGCCTTCAACATGAGTGACAAGCTCACAACCGAGTACGGAGGCAACAACAACGGCACTAAGATGGCCCTTGATGATTGCAAGGACCTGTTGCAATCCTCCATCCAGAGTCTTCAGCTCAGCATTGACATGGTGCACAACAACAACGTCC
>Ga0209700_109737_pt1 | contig 10766 bp, 5 predicted proteins | sample SiratroredBW_FD_187528 | JGI IMG/M metagenome (GOLD analysis project Ga0209700, IMG submission 187528) | Root nodule microbial communities of legume samples collected from California, USA - Siratro red BW (SPAdes) (version 2) | ecosystem: Host-associated > Plants > Roots > Nodule | place: USA...
GAAATTAACAAAAAAAATTAATAAAAAATAAATAAAAAAAAAAAAAGAAATTGTATAGAAAAAGTATATATACGAATCTATATTCACTTTGTATATTAGTATAGATTAAATGAGCTGAAATAACCTTAATACAAGTTAACTTTCTTTTAAAATCAAATTAACCAAGTTCAACCTAAATCGACTCTAACTTCAAATGAGGGTCGCTTTTCCATCAAACAAAGCCAACACAAATTGTCAGCTGAAATCAACAAAAAGTTCTCATTTCCAAGCTTGCTCCATAACACCTATCAACCAGTTGCTTCTTATTTTTTGTTCTAAACGGTGGTTTTTCAAAACTATTTACAAAGTTATTGTTAAAACAAACAAAATCTCCGCAGCTTCAAACAAGTCATAATTTATCACTAATATTTCGAAACCAGCTTTGAAAGTTTTCAAGTCGAACTGCCCCTATGTGTAACTGATACCATTTTGTAACATGTTAAACTACTTTTGAAAGTTGCTCAATACTCCTTTTACAAATCTCTTCTACTAGCCAAGTAGTACATAGTACCATACATAACACACTGGAGCTCATAAGAACAAGATTAAGTACTATCCATAAAGAGTAATCCGTAAACTCGAAAGGCAATCTCTGTTTTTCTTTCTCTCAACTTCTACAAAAGAATCTAAATATCATGTTCAAGACACAGGGAGAATACAGACTACGTGAATGTTGATCACCTCCTCACTGGTGGTACACCCCTTCCAGGTGCAGCTCCACGACCAGCAGCTTGAGCCTACACAAGCGGTGAGAGTTACAAAGCAATGAGAGTTACATTACATGTGTCGCACGGTATGCCCTTAACCAGTAATGAGGATACCAAATAAGCATTTTTTTAGGCTACAGTTATACCAATAAACTAGTAATGAATAAGTAAAAGAAGAATATAAGAACCTTTGCTCGCATTGCAACTGCTCTGCCCCTACCAACACCGAGTGATGCACCCTTGCCCTTCAAGAGATTCAGAAAGCATAAGACACTAAAGCAAACATAAAACAACCAGAGAGTACTTTATAACTTGGAAATGTGAATATACCTTGATTCTTGCATCCAAACGCTTAAACATGGGAGCATTCTTCAGCATGTCTGGTATGACCATAAACCTGCAAATCTTATCCTGTCAAAGCGCTATCCTTACAGAAAATGCAATCTACAAATTCAACCTTATTCATGATATAAATTTTGCTTAGTATATAAAATTATGAAGTCACTGAGCAACATATGATCCATACCTGACTTTGCTTCCTCGAATAAACACGTGCTCAAGTTGCGATGTTTTTCCATCCTAAAATGAATTTAACCAATATTAGCAACTAATGTAAATTAATGTACTTTAACAAACATACTTGAAATTAGATATATCAGAAATCCTAAAAACATTGAAAAAAAATAACAAAAACGCAATTCCATAAGCTCCTCCTGTATCCAGAATCATTATACACCTTTTAATACATAGTTGAACAGCATAAAGGGTATTGATACAAGGTTAATACTCACAAAATATACCTAATTAATCACACCCGAACCTTAAATTCAAGTGAGGTCCATAATAGAGACCCACGGACAACAGACATAGCACAACATATCCAGAGCAGATGTTATCTCCATAGTTCACCTGTATGCTTGCATACACAAGTGATCTAAACCCTCCATAAACCTATTATTATTCATTCCCAACATACATCCCCAATCTGCATTTGTCCATACTGCATGGTCCTCTCTCAACATCGAAGAAAATCAACAGTCAATAAATAAGACTGTTTATAGTACATTACTGTGACCCGGTAGTGTTAGATAACATGCTTACAATTTCAACAACAGTTAAAGCAAATAGCAGTTCAATCCAAATCAAACTAAAGGGGCCAGAGTCAATTATCCTTCTCCCTGGACAGTTATGTCCCCCTTCCTCAAGGGTTATGAACTTCGAAATGGTGTACTACACCCAAAATCTCAAAATTAACTCCATAAATGATCCTGTATTGTTCACATCTTTACTCAAAACACCTTTTGTTTTTCTTGTTCCCACGATTACCAACCTTCCAACCCTCCTTCCAACGCTCACACACAATAACACACACAGACAACTAAATACCCTATTCAAATTATGATTTCCCAACATCGATTGGCAGTCATAACAACCCTAAATTAAACCATATTTGACATAAAAGCAAAGAAAAATAAGAGAGAAATAACCTTGGCAGTGTAAGTGATGCTCTCGAGTTGACAGTTCCAGTTGTCCTCGCACTCGATCATGCTCCCTCTGTAGAGTTCACCGCTCTTGAGCTCCACCGTCACCACGTGTCCCGAAGCCTCGTGGAGAAGCTTCACCGGAATTCCCAAACTTCTGCTCATGATGATTATTGGCTTTCTCTCCCAAACGCAAAAACCCTACTTCACTGAAACACCAGATTCTATTCACTATACCCTAATATTTTTCCTTTATGCTCTACACTCTTTTTTTTATACTAATTTATTTTACTCCTAGGATCCAATATCAAAATGGGTATTATTGGTACCCGCTATCCGAACCCGTTACTGGTTGCTTTTTTACTTTCTAAGTTTGCTAATTTGACTCTTTGAACTGATTTCAGTATTCAATTTAATATTTTTAATTTTATGAATATTTTTTGTTTCCATTTGTTTTTTTTAATTTATACGTTAGTTATACTGAACGTTACTTTAAACAACTTTTTTGTATGATTCAATAACATTGTTATTATGAAATAAATTTAAAATATTTTTCTTATAATGATAAAAAAAAGTGCTTTTGTAAACTTAAGATTCCATGAAGTTATTCACTTTTAGAAATAAATTAAATTTCTGTTTTTTAAAATAAAAGTACATTTGTATGTGTATTTTATATAAATAAATGTGTTATTTTATTTCTGACTCATAATTTGTAAAATTATATTAAATTAATATTTTATATCACTTTAATTTTTTAAATTTGAAAATTTTAAACTCTTGCTATTTATTTATGAAATTTTTATAATAAAAGAATATTTTTTCAATTAAATGTTTAAGATGGTTTGATTTATAATATTTCTTAAGTATTTATAAAAGTATACAATACATGTATATTTTATTTATTTTACTCATAATTGTTATTTATACAAACTTGAGTGTTTCCGTAATCATAATAATTTATTATAAGAAAATATAATCCATTAAAAAAATCCAGCAAGGGAAATAATTGTTATTCTTTGTTCCAATATCTGATCCCTATTTTTCTTATATGGCATGAGTAAATCACAAAAATTAAAGTTAACATACAATTGCATATTTTTAATCAATATTATTATGTTAAGCAAAAAAAAAAAAATGCTATCTAGTTTTTTTATATATGGTAATCATATAATTAGGTTTTGTTTGTCTTAAAAAAAAAATGAAAAACCTTCAATCTTGGAAAGTATGTATACCTCTTTCTGATATTTTAATTAATATCTAATACCATATTATGACAAAACAATCCACAATTTCCTATCAATAAAAAATTAAGTATATTATAAAAATTAATAAAATATATTTTTTTTATTTTTTTATAATTTTAATATAAATCTAATACGATTTTTTTACAAAATAATATAATAGTTAACTTTTAAGTGCATATACTTTTAATATAATAATAAATATAAGCAATTATGTGTTTATATATATATAATAAAGACATATGTAAAAATAAAACAAGTTAAATAAAAGAAATTGTGCATTAAAAATTTAAGAGTTTCTTTACGGAGTTTTTAAACCCTAAAAAAGTCAACAAACAGAAACTCATTTTTAATACGAATAATTTTCAGACATATATAGTTTTACCTTTGACAGACACATTTTAAAAACCATTTATCAGAACTTTTTTTTCAAAATTGTTATTCTTATACTTGACGCAGGTTAATAACAAAAAATATAAAAATGACAAGAGATATAAAAAATTATACACTTTATTTCTATATTGATTTATTTAACAATCCAGTAATAATATAATATTTTAGTAAGACATACCTTTTTATATTAAATGGTTTACCTTAATATTAGTACTAGTAGTGTTAAATATGCAGTATTATTTAAGTTAGAATAAAAGGTATACGAAGCTATATGTTATGGTAAAAAAAATATAGTATTTATGAAATTTAAAATAAATAATTTCTTTAAATTATTGTAACTAATTTAAAATCTTATTATATTAAATAAATATTTTAAACTTTAAATTACAGTCTCTTATAAGATATTTAAAAATCATTAAATCTACATAACTTATATGTAAAAAAGACAAATCATTTACCATATTAAAAATATACTATGAATGGTTTTATTATTATATGTACCTATGTATCAAGACAACAATCGTGAAAGAAAAAGAAAATTATTACATATATGGTTAAAATTTGAAATGTTTTTAATAATAATAATAATAATACCAATTACCGTTATATATTACCATTTTAGTTTCTAGATTTGATGATGCATATTATTTTTAATATAATTTTTATATTCAAATTAAATTCATTCCAACAACATATCTTATTATTTTCCTAAGCCTGACATCACCTAATACACAGCATTTTTTTTTATCATGTTTGTCACTTTGAATATACTATGAATCAATAAATGACATATACATACAGTTAAAAATGAAACATTTAAATAACAAGAATATAATATATTCTATTAAGACTAAATACTTTTTGGTTAAATATTTACCCACATTCATTTTTTTTTAAGTTTAGATTATATATTTTTCACTCTATTTTAATTATTTTTAAGTGTGAATTGTCTCCAAACTCAATGCACTGCTTTTTGATGCATGGAAAAGATAGAACCAGATAAGGTGCAAGTTATTTTTCAGACCTTAAAATCTTTTGCAAATGATACAATTGATTTTACAAATAATTGATTTTAAAAATGATAACAAAAGTGAAATAACATTTCATGTCAGTTCCTGGAACAATCTGTGGGCTTGAAGGAGAGTGTCATCTGTTGAAGATCATAGTCAACCAAAAATTTTGCTGTGCCAAGCCCTCAAAGATGTTTTGATGAACTTGAAGAGAAAGCCCAACATATTATTTTATGATATATGAATGAGAGTACACATATCAAACACCTTGCTGAGATATCAGATTTAAATAAAAAATATGGGCAAAACTGATGCAATTAATAAATGTGTAATTGTAATAAATGCACTGCATTAATAAATATTTAATTTTAATTAATGCATAACTCATACATAATGCAGACAAACTATGTGTTTATTAACTTTTATGAAATAATTTCAAAGTGAACTGAATCTAATTTCAAATTTTTTTGTCGAAACAGTATGTATTTACTTTAAAATTGTGAATGAACGTTTCAGCATATTAATATAAAATAGCTTTTTAAATTTAAAATGTTTTAAGTTGGTGCAGGTAATTGTAATTTAACTTAGATTTTGACATTTTGGTAGGGTTGACTTTTAATTCTAGTTATTGCTTGTAGTTAGTTTAATTTTAAAAATAAACTATTTGATGTAATTTATTATATTTAAATAAATGGCAATCAGAATATTTTTGGGTGTATATTTTAGTGAAATAATATATTATTATTTTATATAAATAAGTTAATAGTATATAATATAACTTTTATCATTTACTTTTAATATATATATATATATATATATATATATATATATATATATATATATTATCAATAGTGATATTCATCATTTATAATTTTGTTCTATTTTCCATAAAGTGATTAACTTTTATTTATTTTTTAAATATGTATACATGATTTGCTTTGACACTTATTGTTTACTTTTAATATTACAAAAGTAGTTTTAAACGAGCATAATATAATTTATCTTTTAATACATGGCTATCTTTATTACAAAAACATCTATAATATAAAATGTAGCATAAAAAAATTTATTCATAATATATATTAATTATATTTTGTTATTATTATCTTTTACGTATAAAATAAAATAAAATCTGTTATATTCACAATCACCTTATTTAAATAATATTTGTTAAAAAAGTAATACAGATATAAGATTTTTTTTTATGTATATTGATAATTCCATTCATGATATATGGTAAGACTGCGAAGATTTTACAAAATCATAGCGTTTCGTAATATAGATTATAAATTTAACTCTTTAAACAAATATAATATATATACATATACTCATTATTAATGTTAAAGTTGCTCTATAATTAAGTTTTTATTTTAATTAAAACTTATTATAGTTTCAATGAAATATACACTGATAACTTAATTGGAATTTGTTAAAAAAAATAAACAATTATTGTAACGTTGAAAATACACAAACTTTACATTAATTTTAAATTGAGTAGTGGTATTCACTCTAGTGTAACTGCCACAATGACATTTTACAATTTAACGTCATTTAAAAAGTATCTATTGTAAGTAAAAATAGGATGTAAGAATTTTATAAATAAACGAAAAGATATTAGATTAGTTGTTATATGTAATTGATATAGAAAATAATTCAGAAAAAAATTTAAATAATTTTTGAAAAAAAATAAACAAGATATTTATTATATTGGAATTGTTGTTGTAATAAATGTAATAAAGTGACTTTTATATTGATGATGAATTTTAACTAATATAGGAAATGACATTGTATGTTCGTGAATTTATTACATTGATATTTTAAAAATTGATATAATATATATGTTTTTTAATTTAGTATTTTCAATTATCTTTTGTAATTTTAGATTTTCAATGATTTCTTAAAAAATTTTAGATTCAATTTTTTTTTTTAAATTTCATATTTATTTTAATTTTTTTAGCTGTTTTTTTTATTTTATATATTTATACCTGTCAAAAATTATGAAGATTTATATGATATTTTTTAATATAGATTAAAAATTTATCAATCCACGATATTTTTTTAAAATAAATATATTATATCGATAATAAAAAAATATAATAAAAAAAATATTATATCGGTTAACCAATATAATATATCTTAAAGTACAAATAAGATAATAAATTAGTTGAGTGACTCCAGTTAATATAATATTTATTCCTAAAAGTTCTTATCAATTTTAGAACTAACATAAAATATCTCAGAAAACGGATACAAAATATATTTTCTTCTATTAGTATTATTGGAAGAATGATTTTAAAAAATTAATCATAATCCATATATTTTCACAATTTTATTCCATAATCTTCCGATTTTGTTTAATTACGATTATGCAGAAGATTTAGATAGGATGATAATATGTAAATCCTAAAATCTTATCATTTTAAAATTAAAATCTCAATTTTTAATTAATTAATCCATTATATATTAAAACCAGGTTTCACGTTTTACAAGAGCAATATATTCTGACTTAAAAGAATCGAACCCAAATGTTCCAATTTTTTGACGGTGCAGCTGCTGCAAGGTAATGAGAAAAACGGCACTCGCGCCACGTGTACGCCACTTGTACAATCGGTGTCGTCTACACCGTATTTTTTCCTCTCTCTTTTCAGTTTCTCGTTCGTTCATATATCATATCGTATCCCATTCTCTTCCCTTTTTCTGCTTTCTCTCTCAACACACAGCACCAAATAAAACACATCACCACCAACTTCGCAGTGCTCTTCGATGGCGAAGAAGCGAAAGTCGGTGGCCACGCGCCTCGACGAAGTGGATCGCACCATGTACTCAACTTTCTGCAGCACCGCCAACTCCCTCTCTCATCTCTACACGCACGCCATGAATCAACAGAAACTCTCCTTCCAGGCCGGTGAACGACACGCTCTCGTAGGACCCCTCCTCTCCTACTCCGACGTTTCCTGTTTTTTCCCCTAATTTTATTTATTTTTCGTTCACGATTAAATTGGATTTGTGCACGCCCGCACCTTGTACGAAAGCTGCCTCCTTTTGGTTTAATTAATGTTTACCGTGTTAGGGTTACTACGAACGATTTCAGATTTTGATTTGATTCGTGGTTTCTGTCTGAATTTGTTCGAGCACTGCTCCGATTCCCAAATTGCTTGTTGTTCGGAGGAATAGAGATTGCTGTTTGGTGTGTTTGGATTTTGGATGCGTTGACGGGAATTTGGTTGTTTCGTTTCTTGTGTGATTAATGTTGCTTCTGTTTCGTCTTGACAGGAGAAATTGTACCAGTGGATTCTCAGGCAGCAGCAAGAAGGGTCTAGGGTGACCACGATTGATATTGTTACCCATTTGCAGGTATTATTTTTATGTCTATGCCATGTTTTCTGATGTTTTTTGCTTTTGTCTGTGTTGTGCTTGCCTTTTGTGTTATTTATTTCCACCATCCAACAGGTTTTAAGGATATTTCGTGTACTTTATTTGTTCATATAGCTTATGGATCCCTTGTCAAATTGCCTTTGATGTGAAATTGCTATACGCTTCATGTATGGATTCACATTCAGCTATTGACGGATTGACTTGATATTAGGTATATTATGTTCACATGTTTAGTTCTACATTCAAGAATTGATTCTTGCTCCCGAGGTTATGGACGGCAGAGTATGGCGAAAGGCCAACATTCCACCATGTAAACACACCATTGCTGCCTATGGCCTTCCCCTGTGGTGGAGGGGTTTATGCCACATTATGCTTTAACTTTTATTTAACAACATTGTTTGCTCCAACATTGTTCTTGAGTTCTTGTAACTTCTTAAGTGGCTATTGCATTTTACTTAGACCAAAAAATCCAAAATAGTTCACTTTAATTCTAAATTAATTTTGTAAAGCTAATTTCATTTAAGTTAATTTGCAAATGTTCAACTTAAAACTTTTTTATGGGACATGATCCCTAAACCCTTGGTTTTAGAATCTTAAAGCGCTTTTGATACTGGTCTCCAAGTAGAAATAGAGTTTTACCTCAATAATCTATGGTAATCTTTAATGCAAAATTTTGTTACAATAATTACTGGCTTTAATCTAGTTATGATTGGAAAATAACATACAAACACTTAGAAACTGCATCTTACAAGGACAATGGACTCATGGATGTATCAGAAAACTTTCTTACTGATGATTTTTCTGGACAAGGAATACAATGGCTGTCTGCTCTTTATACTGTCTCAATGTTTTGTTCGTGTAAGAGTTAGTCTTTTGATGTGTCAATCAGATCTTGCTTGTTGGATTACAGCCAGAGCGTGAAAAATAAATTCTTTTTCTTTTTAGGTTCACTTGAACTGGAATTTCCTTCATGTATCTTACAATGGTGTTATTTCAGGATATCCATCAAAATAAATAAATCCATTTTTGATTTATCTTAATAACTGAATATAGACTTAAGGATGTGCTATGCGTGTGCTTGTAGAATGAGCTTGAATATGGGGGAGAGGAGGCACCAGTGTCCCCAAGGCAGCCAATGCATCAACAGAACTCCCAGACTGCAATGCACACTAACCTTGGTGCGAACATACCCTCTAATGCATTTGGAGCAACTGTGGCAGGGCAGGGAATACGAGCTGGGCAACCTGATCAACAAGCAAAGAACTCAGTGTTCTCAAATGCACTCTCTAGCCCTATTCGGCGGAGCCTTCAACCATATCATCTGGCTCAGGGGAGCTTTCCTTCAGGTAATATCATGTCATCAGGAAATGGAAATGGAACCCGGAACAGTGAGATGACTTATCCTAATGGCCAGAACAGGGACTCAAATTCTTCCAACTCCAGTGATTGCATGGACATGCATTCAGATAGTCCTGGTAATGATTTTTCATACTAGTGCTGTCATAGTTAGAATAGGGAGCGAAAAAAAGAGGTCATTTATGAAATCGATGGTCATAAATGTGTGGTGAAAAGTGTCAAATTTATTGTGGATAGACTTCAATTTATTTGTGTAGCTTTGTCGTCCAGGTTGGAGCTTGAACATCAGCTTACATGTTAAAACAGATCGTCTTGAAAAATGTTGGTCATTTCCCAAGCAATATATAGTCATACCAGTGTGTGATGTTTGCATGAGATTAGTTTATTGATATATGTATGTATAATGATTGTTTTAGCTAAATTATACTTGAAGATCTTGTAGGGTTCGTTTGTTGCTTATTATAAATTAGATATAAAAATAAGATAATATCATGATGGGATAAAATAATGTTGGTGCACCACTGATAAAAACTAGATAATAACAAATTGCGGTAATTTTGATGGTAGTGATGGTGACCGTACCACGAACCATAGGAACAAGATGGTAAATGGTAATCAAGAAAAAATGAGAGTGGTATTAACAATGATGACGAAGATATTTATACTAACATAATAATATAAAAGTAATGAAGATAATAGTGGTTATGATGAAAATGTCTTCGAAATAATGTTATGATGAAAGTGATGATGATGATGATGATGATAGAAAATGGTATAGTATGGAATGATATGGTTGAGATGGAAGAGAAAGTGATGACGATCATCACGATAATTAAAGATAATTATATTTTGTCAACTTATCAAATGATTTATTTTGTAAAACAATCATTATATATATATATATATATATATATATATATATATATATATATTACATTTTGGTGATCAAATGGGGTTTGTAAGCTAACCAATCATGATTAAAAGATAAGATTAAGTTTAATTTTTTAGAGGTTAGAAGATGAGCTATAGATATGTCTCTTGTAGATTTTTTCTTAAAGTTTTTAAAAATGAAAAATAGGTAAGGTAATATGTTATTTTTAAGAATACACATTTATTATACTTTGATATTATTAAGTTTTTTTTTTTTTTCCTTCAAAAAAGTTT
>Ga0209700_109738_pt1 | contig 10764 bp, 11 predicted proteins | sample SiratroredBW_FD_187528 | JGI IMG/M metagenome (GOLD analysis project Ga0209700, IMG submission 187528) | Root nodule microbial communities of legume samples collected from California, USA - Siratro red BW (SPAdes) (version 2) | ecosystem: Host-associated > Plants > Roots > Nodule | place: USA...
AAATTTAGGCAGCCCAACTTTTTTTTGTACTCTTGCAATTACTCTTGCCCACCGTATTAGTTTAGTTTTATAGAAATAGAGCGAAAAAAATTTAAAACACGACGTGATAAGAAAAAAAAAAAAAAAATTTCGCTTTTTTATTTCAAAAAAAAAAAAAAAAAATTTAAAAAAAAAAAAAAAAAAAAAAAAAAAAAAAAAATTTCGCTTTTTTATTTCAAAAAAAAAAAAATAGGAAGGAGATTTTTTTATGGTATTCACAGTATAAGAATTTTCTTGAAATTGGTAATGTTGCATGTGAAATTTTTTGCAGAATAACAAAAACTAAACTACTAGCCACATGGCTCTATTGTCCTATTTTGCAATTTCAACTTTCAACTCTTTGGTATTGCGATTGAAAAGTATTATTCTGCATACTGCTTATTCCTGCGTCTCCAAAGGTTTCTTCACACACCTCTAAATTTTTAAAAAGTCTCCAAATTATATCTGAAATGTTATTGTGTAAATCAAATTACCTCAAATAATTCTAAAGTTTCACTAATATTCTAACGCACCTCCACTGTTCCACTGTTTCATATGCACTGCTCACCTCCAACACACTTTTACTGATTTTGTTTATTGTTTCATGGGCTTGTCAACTACGTCAGAAAAAGATAGATTTATTGAAGGTTTTTAAAATTGATTTAAGAATGATTCGGTGGTGATTATGCCATTTGGGTGAATTTATTTTCTTCAAAAAACAGTTTCGAAATGGCTGTTCGGAAAGTCAATTTTAAATCCACAATCAACTTTTCAGAACAATCTATTCTAGAATTATTTCTTTAAAAGAAAAACAATAGTTTCAGAAGCTAATTTCGAATTTAAAATTAATTTCTAAAACAACTTATTTAAAAATTATTTTTCTGAAAAAAATATAATTTTAAAATTTCGAAAACTAATTCTCTTAAATAGTATATTCCAAAATTATTTACTTTTTTTGAAAAATAATTTTTAAGATAAACTGTTTCAAAAATTAATTTCAGATCTGAAATTAGTTTTCGCAACAACTTATTTCCAAACTGTTACATTGTTAATAAATAAACACAAAGACAGAAACATCTTTTCAAACGGGCACTTCCGGAAATTTAAAAGGAAAAAAAAAAAATTAAAGGTACTTGAAGAAACCTTCAAGGTGCAGGAAGAAGGAAGAAGCAGTCTATTCTCCATGGTCCATTATCTATATCACCTAGGTGTTGATTCAAGAAAGGCTTTTTTTGGAATGCACCCCTCATTTTGTAGTTGCACACCAACAATTTTCAAAATATTATTTTATTTTTATTTTTTAAATGACTTTAGAATTATCTGTTTTAGAAATTTTTCCATAACATATTTTCCAGAATTCATGAAATATATTTATATACACACTTTCTATTAATAGATAATATTTTTGGAATAAGATTTATATATTTCTTAGACCGTATAAAATATATTTTGGAACAAACTTTTTAAAATAAGATTTTCCGATAAACTCATACTACCTTTCACAATGTCTTTTCCAAATGATTTTTTTAGAATAAGTTTCCTATAACAAATGAATTTTGTTTCAAAAAATATTTTTTGGAACACACCTTGAACAAATTCTCTTTCTTTTCTTTTGCAGCGTTTTCCTTCTCTTCTACTTCTACCGTGGTGATGGTTCAGTTGCGACATCAGTGGTGATGGAAAACAAAGTTTAAAGAAAATAAAGAATTTATTTTTAAAACTACTTTTCCCGTCTTTGAAGCCAGTTTTTCAATTTCTAAAACTACTTTTTCATTCACACATCGATGATTTATTGAGATAAAATTGTTAAGTCAATTACCACTTCCAAAGTCTTATATGCTTTACAGCTTAAGACTTAATAATAATTTTATTCTTAAAAACTGTCTAGACAGGTTAAGAACAATATATTTAAATTACCTCCAACCTAAATTTCTAAAACAATTTGGGAATATCGTGGGTATGAAAACAATTTTAAAGCCCCGTACTCATCTTGAAGATATGTTTCGTTTAACAAGAGAATTGATTTCTATGTTTAAAAATGAATTACTCTCTAAAAAAAATCTATAAAAAAATCATAAAAACAAGTGTGATAGAAGTGACTATTCTGGATTTCTCATGTTGGAAAATTGACCGACAATTAAGATGCTTTTAATGAAGACGTGTATCCATAGATATCTTCAATAACTTCGGAAACTGCATTAGTTGACCACCCACTTGGACTTCAATTACATGAAACAGCTATGTTAAATCTTTTACTACAACTACAACTCCCTCGCTTAATTATTAATTGCCAGAATTTTTAATTTTTTTTATATCTCGTTCTCAAAATCTAAAATAAGGCTTATCATACCTTTATTTTAATTAATATATATTTATGAATTTTATTAATATTAATTAAAATCAAGGAAAATTTGCTATATTTATTCATTTTTACATAAATCTAAAAATCTAAATAAAAGAAAGAAAGGAAATATCATTTTGTGGCAACCTAAGACATGGGTAACCTGTCAAACTTACATTTAGCCTTGTTTGTTGCTAGAGTAGAAAAGACACATATATACTGTACTAGAATAAAGGATGAGAAAATAAGATAAAAAAATAAACATAAAAATAAAATTATATTATTTTTTATTTAAAATAAAAAATATACAAAAAAATTATATATAATTAATTACATCTAATGGTATAATCAATTATGCATATAAACATAATATAATGTTTGAAAAATATAATCGATGTATATAATCATAATACAATATTTAAAAACATAATGGATTACATAATTGATTATGTTTGTAAATATCATATTATATTATATTTATATGTCTTTCAGATTTGATTAATAGATTAAATTCTTTTAACAAAATTAATGTTATTAACAATTATAATTTATACATATATAATTAATATTCATATTAAAATAATTAAAAAAATAAAATTAATAATTGTAAATTTTAATATTAAATAAAATAATTATTCTGATACATCATTATTTCAAAATAGAATTTTTTATATATTAAGACATTATAATAACTTTTTATTTAGTTTTAAAAAAAATATATTAAAGTACTTTAAAATTTTATTTTATAAACTATTTTTAAATATATTAAGACATAATTAAGTTTATTTTATTGCATAAATTTTTCACTTACTTTTTATTTACTTTCTCTCAATTCTAACCATTGTATATTTTAATTTTTATTTTTTTTAATCCAAACAAAGCCTGAGTTGATTGTTGTTAAAAAAAAACATTACGTTCTTTAGAAGTTAGACGAATTCTTTCTGCATCTCTATAAAATTTTAAATTTTAAAAATATTTTTATTGAAATAACGAAAAAAGATATACAATTTATCTAAATATAATATGTAAACCGGATGTCATCCCATCCGGTTTACATTTTAAAAATATTTACAAACCGGATGGTTAGTGAGTGAACATCATTTTATTTGTAATTTTGTAAATCGGATATGGATCATCTGATTTACAAAATTGTAAACTGGATGATTTCCACAAACTGGTCATTCCGTTTGTAAATTTTTTCGAAAATGTAAATCAAATAGAGTGACGTCTAATTTAAAAAAAATAATATAAAACCTACAGCCTCACCAGCATCAGCATTACCAACAGAAACATTGGATGAAGCACAACGATCACCTCTGCAAATTTATGTTGTAATGACTTTGGATGTGTGACTCAGGAAGGTGAACAACTTGATACAATTAATATTATCTAAATATATATATATATATATATATATATATATATATATATATATATATAATATAATATAAATTGAATGACATTCTATCCGATTTATATAATTTTTCAAAACGTTAACCAGGTGTCATCCGGATTACAATTAATTTCTATTAATTATAAATTAGATGATATCTCCCGATTTATATAATTTTTTAAAACATAAATCAGATGAAATATTATCCAGTTTACATTTTCAAATAGAATGTAAACCGAATGTAAGGTTTTTAGTTTCCATTTCTTTTCCGTAGTTTCTCTCTACCTTCTGTTGTGTTATTTATTGCTACTTCATCAAATTATGAGTACTATGAAGAAAATTAAGTTGAAAGAAAAAAAAATAAGTACACTATAAATAGTGTTGTGAACAAATAACGATGGAAAACTGGAAAACTACAAATGCTTAATATCCACAATTTCATATAGAGGATAATATTGCAGGCAAATAGAAAAAACCACAGGACACTTTTTATTGTAAAAGAGAGAATGAATAGAAAAGAAATAAAAAAATAAACATTTATAAATGCTAAGGATATTTTTACTATTTTAGAAAATTATAAGTGCCAGTCTCAATATATATTGCAGGAAGTAAATGCCCTAGACAGGCTCGTCAACAATTCGGTAATGAATTGGACCTTTGTTTTAACAGATGAAAGAGGGGCCATTTCATTCTGCACCCATAATTTGAAGTTGCACCTCATATAAATGGAACTCAGTTTTACCCTTTTAAAAATTGTATTCTGAATTATAAATTGAGAATATATTTTTTTAATCTTTTCAAAGGTGTTTAATATAAACTTTATTTATTTTTAATGATAACAATATTTACATAAAGTAGACACATATATTAATTTTTAAAAATTCTTGAAGAATGTATTTTTTAATTTAAAAATATAAAACATGAGTATATAATAAAATTATTTAAGGATTATATCCTTGTAGTCTTTCTCTTACGGTATGTGTGGACGTATGGTGTAAATAACATCTTCATTTGTGACGTCATGGGACTAACTGCAATACACTTTATATTTTTGAAATATATTTATAGTTAATCATGTGTTACAAGATGTAAATAATCCTTTAAATATATCATATATTCATTGAAATGAGATATAAAATAATATAAAAATAAACAATCATGATAAAATAATAATAGATGTGGTGACTGGTTACACAACGTGATGAGTGAGGGAGAATATGTGATATATTTCACCTTCCCATCCTTAGAAAAGTGCTTATATATTTGCGTCTATTCTTTCATTAACAAAACATTATTCATATTCAATTGAAAATAAATCTAAGTTGGTCAAATTATATATATTATTTACCTGCAAAAACGTGACATAACCTATTTCGATTGAAAAAAACAAGCATCACCCAGCTAAGCAAACATATGGGTTATGACGAATTGAGAAATTAAACTAAATGAAAGTATAATAATATTTAAAAACATAATTTACTAAACTTTAAATAGATAAAATGTAACACCCTAAAAATATACATTGTCCAGCATGTAGTGAATTCAACAAAGGAAAACAAATTCCAAAATAAAGCATACGATCTTTTACATACTTCTGCACTTACATTTATATATGCTCATGTACATAGTACCATCATTGTAGATCACAACATAACAAGAAAATTAAGGGTAAGCTAGTGAAAATAAAATTTTGTAATATACTTAATACATGAGAAAAGAACAAATCGTACTAATCATTCATAAGAATTTATTTAAAGTTTGACATATAAAGTTTCAATACTAAGAACATCATTCATACTGACAATACATGAATCTATTTTCAATCATAAACCTTTTTAGTTCATTTCAATCATATATACTTCATTTCACCATACTGATTTCATTTTCTTACAATGACATTGAGGGTTATGAAAGGTTAAACAAGGATATGGTAACTATGAACACAAAAAATGAACAAAGAATATGATAACATGGAATAAGGTTATTCTTGAATGTACTCTTTTTGTTTACAATAGCTCACTTAATATAAAATTCTAGAGAACTAAATATAGAAATTATTCTAAATAAATATATTTGATATTCTTTGATATTCTACTGATATTCTTTAATACTCCCTTGATTATCTATGATATTCTTACTGATATTCTCTGATAATAATATTCTAACACTCCCCCTCAAGGTGAGCAGATGCTTAGCTTGTTGAGGACACGAGTAAATGCTTTGCCGGTTAACTGTTAACTGGTCTTCTGACCTTACAAATGGAAGCTCAATACTATTATCCTCAATCTTCTCATTGATGAAGTGTTTGTCCACTTCAACGTGCGTGCTTGGTTCTGTCATGTTGTATAGGATTCTCTGAGATATTGATTACTGCCTTGTTATCACACTTTAACTGACTTGGTAGTTGTGGTGGAAAACCAATCTTGGTTATCAATTTTTTTATCCATAAGACTTCAGTTATACCTTTGGTAATTCCCCGAAATTCAGCCTCCAGCACTTGAAAGAGCAACCACTTTCTGCTTCTTACTCCTCCATGTCACCAAGTTACCTCCCACAAGAGTAAAATAGCCCGATGTAAATCTTCTATCGTTTGGATTACCAGCCCAATCAACATCAGTATAAGCTTCAATGTTTAAGTGTCCATGCTTTTGGAACATGATCTCACTTCCTGGTGTCCCCTTCAAGTATCGGACAATCCTCATGGCAGCTTCCTTATGATTTTCTTAAGGTTGATGCATAAACTGACTTATTACCCCTACTGCATATGCTATATCTGGTCGAGTGTGTGACAGATAAATCAATTTTCCAACTAACCGTTGGTACCTCTCTTTATCTGCCAGATTAGCTCCTTCTTCAAACTTTAAACCATGGTTAACTTGCATAGGAGTATCTATTGGTTTACAATCAACCATTCCTGTTTCTGCAAGCAAATCCATGATGTACTTTCTTTGGGAAATAAATATCCCTTTGTTAGAGCGAATAACCTCTATTCCCAAGAAGTACTTTAGTCCACCTAAGTCCTTCATTTCAAATTCTCTGAACAAGTTATTCTTCAATTGTGATATTTCTTCTATATCACTTCCGGTTATGATCATGTCATCCACATATATTATTAGGCATGTGATCAAATCTCCTTTTCTTTTCAAGAATAAAGTATGGTCAGAGTTGTTTTGTTTGTACTCGTACCTTTTCATGGCCACTGTAAACCTTCTGAACCAGGCACGTGGAGACTGCTTAAGCCCATAGAGTGTCTTTTCTAATTTGCAGACTTCATTTCTTTGAAAGTCTTCAGAGAACCCTGGAGGAGCTTCCATGTGCACCTCTTCTTTCAAATCCTCATGCAGAAAAACATTCTTGACATCAAACTGATGAAGTGACCAATTTTTGTTTTCTCCTATTGAAAATAGTACTCTGATGGTGTCAATTTTTGCAACTAGTGAGAAAGTCTCTGAGTAGTCAATGCCATAAGTCTGTGTATAGCCTTTTGCCACCAATCTTGCCTTATATCGCTCAATTGTGCCATCTGCTTTATGTTTAATAATGAAAACCCATTGACACCCTACTGGCTTCTTTCCTGTTGGTAAGATGCACTTATCTCAAGTTTCATTCTTTTCTAGAGCTTTCATCTCTGTTTTCATAGCTTCTCTCCATTCGCCCTTCTTATTGGCTTCGTGAACTGTTTTAGGAATATCTTCAGCTAAAAGAGAGGTAAGAAAAGCTCTTGCAATGTCTGTCACTCCTTCTCTAGTTATCTTCATAGGATACCTGAATTCCGGGGAACATGTTCTGGAGAATATCGGTTAGGTGGTACCCCTCTGTTTCTTCTTGGCGGAAGTGTGAAAGGCTCTAGCTCTAGTTCTGGTGCTAACCTGTCATTGTTAGTGACTTCATTCATAACAGGTGATAGCTCAGTAGAGTGAAGATCACTTACCTCTTGTTGGACATTATCAGAAGGATCCTCATTGGTTGTGTTGATCCCTCCTACGTTGATAGAGACATACTCGTTGGCTCCATCTACTTGCTTTTTTAGAACAGTTTCTTGGCAACTAAGGCTACTTAACCAACTTGGTGGTTCACTACTTTTCTCCCCTGAACATCAAGTTGGCTACTGAGGAAATATTCTGATTCTAAAAAATCACAATCCATAGTCACATGTACACGGTGAGTGATTGGGTTGTAACATCGATACCCCTTTTGATGTATAGCATATCCAACAAAGACACATTTCTCAGCACATGGATCAAATTTAGTTCTGTTTGCTTTGGAAATATGAACGAACACAGAGCACCCAAAAACTCGTGGTGGTAACATTTGGACATGAGGGAAATCAGTCTGAGTAGCTAGGATCTGTACGGGTGTTTTTTGGTTAATGATCTTGGAGGATAGCCTGTTCAAAAGATAGGCCGAGGTAGCGACAACTTTGGGCCAAAAATGTGTCGGAACCTGTGCATCAAAAATCATGGCTCGAGTAATCTCTAGTAACTTACGATTTTTTCGTTTTGCTACACCATTCTGTTGGGGTGTGTTTGGACAGGAAGTTTGATGGATTAAGCCATTTTCTCTGAAAAATTCCTGCATTGATTTGTTAACAAATTCTCCACCATTATCTGATCTAAGTACTTGGATTTTCTTGTCAAACTAAGTGTGAATCATTTGATAGAATGCATAGAACTTATCAAGTACTTCAGATTTGTGTTTTAAAAAATATATCCATGTCATACGAGAAAAATTGTCCACAAATAATACAAAATACTGAAACTGATTATTGTGGGAATTAAGAGCTGGGCCCCACACATCAGAGTGTACTAATGAAAAAGCAGAATTGACTCTATTATTATTAAGAGGAAAAGTAACTTTATGATTCTTTGCCCGTATACAAGTTTCACATTTGATGGGCTTAGTGTTACTAGTAAATAAACTAGGAAATAAAATCTTAAGGTACCCAAATGAAGGATGTCCCAAACGTCTATAACATAACCAGAGTTGCCTTATAACTGTTCCATGAGCAAGCATGACATGTCCCTTTTGAATAACCTCATCAACATAGTAAAGACCTTCACGTTCAGTACTACACCCAATGATCTCCTTCGTAAGAATGTCCTGTAAAATGCAAAAATTAGAAAATATGAGAACCACACAATTAAGCTCCTTTATAACGGCTTACAGAAAGTAATTTTGATGATAGTGCAGGAACATAGAGACAATTTTTTAATTTTAATTTTTTTGAAAAAACAATTGAGCCCCCTCCTTGGACCGCAACTAATTCTTCACTGGCTGTTTCAATATGGGTTTTAACAGGTGTAGAGAGACTATCAAAATCGTGAGGGTCATGGGTCATGGTGTCAGTTGCTCCACAATCAAAAATCCACTGATCAGATTTTCTTGAGTTGATATTCTTTTCTCTTTTCCCCCCTCCATGAGTGACTGTGGCGGTGGCAACCTTGCGATTTTTTGGTTTGGAATCTTCCCACCATTTGGGATAACCCACAATTTTGAAGCAAGTCTCCTTGGTGTGTTTCTTCATTCCACAATGAGTACAGTGAATGTGGCTTTTGTCTTCCTTGTGTCGTTGTGATGGATGCCGTCTAACAGTTTTTGAGAGACTCCATCCTTGTCCCTTGTCAAGATTGGCTTGTGTTTGTTGAATCCCTAGGCCATTACGAAGCATATTTACAATTTGTAAAATTTGCTCATCAATAATGGTTGAAGAGTTATTCTGGTTTTGATTCATGTTGTTACCAATTTCATCATTTGAAAATGACATTTTTGGTTTTTTTTTTCGGCCTGAGGGATAATGGTACAATGATGTTGGTTTCTGAGTTTCCAGGATCTAACACCGCCCTGATACCATCTTGCGATGATATCGAGGGTTATGAAAGGTTAAACAAGGATATGTTAATTATGAACACAAAAAATGAACAAAGAATATGATAACATGGAATAAGGTTATTCTTAAATGTACTCTTTTTGTTTACAATAGCTTACTTAATATAAAGTTCTAGGGAACTAAATATAGAAATTATTCTAAATAAATACATTTGATATTTTTTGATATTCTACTCAAGGTTATCAAACTCGAGATTCTATGTAGACTCGTGAGGGGTCAGTAGACTCGACTCGTAAACCTGACTCGTAGACTCGTAAGAGTCTACTTCATTAAAAAAATTCAATAAAAAAGCCAAATTTTTATGATAGCAATTCCACAATAGTAAAATAAATAAGTTCAAATAATGTACCAACAATAACATAATAGCTAAATAAGCAAAAAATACAAATGTCATCAAGTATAATCTCCATCTAATCATCTAATCCTCTAATGAAATCATCTCCACCATCTTCTTCATCACCATCTTCATCACCATCAAGTTCTTTCCCAGATGATTCATTATCATTGTCATCAAAAACTATATTATCAAGATCAGGTGCATGTCCATCTAGAGTAGTTGCTAAGTCATCATTTTCACCGTCACCTTCAACTTGAGTTTGCTCAACATCAACATTATCTCCTTCTTCAGTTATCCATTCATCATCAGAATCAATATCCATCAAATGGGAGATCAACAGTTTTTCTAATTTGCCTATTTTTCAACTTCAAGTTATACATGACATAAACTAAGTCATTCATCTTTTTTTGGTGCAAATGATTTCTTCTTTTTGTATGAACCTATAAACAAATATGAAATTTTAGTAAAATAGAAGTTAAAGAAAGAAAAATAAAAACCTTAAATAACTTAATGAACTTGAATTACCATTTCAAATGAGCTCTAGTTACGCTCACATCCTAAAGAGCTACATGTCAAACTTAGAACTCGAATAGCAAACTTCTTTAATTCTGGAGTTCTATCCCCAAACATTTCCCACCATTCTCCAGGGAGCATAGCTTTTCTACATTCCTTTGCATCTTCCATAGAAAAAAGTCCTCTAGCAAAGTGAAAGTCAAGAAGTTGCAAATTGATCTTTTTTCTTTCTGCAAGATCACTAACTAATCTTTGCATGCATGTATGCAACCCCT
>Ga0209700_109739_pt1 | contig 10758 bp, 9 predicted proteins | sample SiratroredBW_FD_187528 | JGI IMG/M metagenome (GOLD analysis project Ga0209700, IMG submission 187528) | Root nodule microbial communities of legume samples collected from California, USA - Siratro red BW (SPAdes) (version 2) | ecosystem: Host-associated > Plants > Roots > Nodule | place: USA...
ATATATATATATATATATATATATATATATATATATATATATATATATATATATATATATATATAATATTTTCTCTATCTGCACCTACTACAAGAATAGAATCACTATGAAAGCATCATTTTGGGATCAACATTGGTCCTCTATCAATGATATTGCATGACCAAAAAAAAAAGTAACATACAATTATTTGTCTATTTCCCACTAAATCAACAAGAATATCCTACAACCAATTTTTTTTCTTCTTCTTTTTCTTGTTGATTCTTTTCATTACTTTGGCTAGAGAAGCTTGAATATATAGGTAATTGAAATAAAGGGCATGAGATATAGATATCGCAAGATGGTAAAGGCAACCACAAGAAGCATAAAGTATGGATATAAATTAATGAGGAAGATATATAAATTGAGAGTTCTTAGAACAAACCTCTTAAATTAAGCTTTGGTTGAAGAGAAGAAGAAAGACAATAAAAGGTAGTTAGAGCTAATATACTACATCTCTTCTCTTCTGAGCTTGTTGAGAAGAGCTGTGATTAGAGCATCTCTCTTGTCAGCCCTAACTTCTTCCCTAATCCTTCTTTGCTCTTCCCTCTCTCTCCATCTCTGGTCCATCATCATCCTCTCATTCTCCAATGCCTCCATGGTTTGCCTCCACTCCATCTCCTTCATCCTCCTCTCATTCTCCCTTGCCTCAAACGCCTCCATCCACTGTGCCTCCATCTGCATCTGCTGCCTCATGAACTCCTCCATTATCTCCTTCAAACTCTCCATATTGCTACTGCTACCACTCCCTCCTCCAATCACCATCTTCCCCTTCTTCTTCTTCTTCATCATGCTACCCTTCTGATCTCCCTCACTCTCTTCATTTCCCTCCTCCTCATCCTCCGATGAAAGCTGCACCACCTTCTTCTTCGACCCTCCTTCTGCTTCTGCCCACAACATTCTCTGCATCCTTGATGCGAAAATCCCTTGAAGCTCATTGTAAAACGGGAATTGCTGCCTCATCGCCTCTGGCTCTATCGCTTCACACCCCTTTAAATCTCAACAACAAAAAAAGTAGCACTATCACTACATAAAACCCATTAAAAAAAAACTCAAAATATGCATTCAAAAACATCGCCAACACACATTATTTAACCAAAATATACATATATTAATTAAACTAGCAATCAAATTAAATTCTTGAAAACCCCCAACTGGTAGATATATCATATATATCAACTGAAATCATAAACAAGTGATAGTCTTAAACCAGATAACAATCAAAATCATGAACACCTGGTATGGTAGTCTTAAACCAGATTTTAATCAGAATCGTGAACATGTGATGGTCTTGAACCGGATACTGATTAGAATTATAAACATGTGACAGGCCAGACTAGAAAAGGACAAAGATATGCGATTCATGATAAGCATGAGTTTTATTTGATGTGATTAATATGACATGTAGAAGTGAAAGGATGAATGTTATAAAAATACCTTATAGCGGGTAACGAGGTTTTTCCACTTGCACTTGCACTGTTCTGCACTTCGATGGAAACCCTTTTCCTTCATCCGGTTGGAGATGACTTCCCAAAGCTGTTTGTTCCTCTTTGTCTCCATGAAAGTCTGATCCAGCTCCGCACGGATCACGAGGAACTCTTTTGTCTCCTGGATGCTCCATTGGGGGAACCTATCCGTGGCGTCCACGTTAGCACTCGTTGAGATGCTTTGAGGGTGGTGATGCTGATGATGTTGTTGCTGTTGATGATGATGTTGTTGCTGCTGCTGCTGCCGGTGATGGTGATGGAGATGATGACCCTCCATGAAAAATCGAAAAGAAAATCAAAACTTGAGATCGAGAGGCTCAAATCCAATACAGAAGAGGAAGAAGAAGGTGAAGAGGTGGCTCTGAATGATGTAGAAAAAGGTGTTGAAGAGTGTATTTTGGTTATGGAGGAGAGAGAAAGAAGCAAAAGATGAGAGAGAAAAAGATCGGAAGAATATATATGTAGGTTGAGGTGTGGTGTGAACATCAGGTGTGAATCGCGTAATAAAGAAGAGAAAAAAAAAAAAAGAGAAAGATTTTCTTTAGCTTAGTTGTCCAAGCAAAAGTGTTTCTTTATTTCAAGGACGAAATCTTAAAGATCAAAAAATGAAAGCTATCTACATTGTTCTTTATTCCTAACTAATAACAGAGTTAATAAAAATCATTTTAATAATTCAAAAAGTTTTTTACGCGATACATAACTATTATATAAATTAATAATAGTAATCAACATTAGACAGAAAATCGACATTTCGTCGATTAATTAGGCGTGTGAAGCTTAAAAAATTGAAATTTTCTTCTTTTTAATTTTTTTATTAATTTGAATGATATGAGACTCATCTCTCTACGCGGAAACTTTGTCTCTGTTTCGCTTTATATTTATTTTATTGCGTTCCCATTGCGTCAAAGTTTGGTCACGCTGACATCAAAAGTTTCGCTTATTTAATACACATTTATTATTTATTAATACTCCACAACTTGCATTCCAAGTTTTCTTCCTTTTAGGATAAATATAAATAAATTATAGGTTCTAGGCTATTTATTTATTTTGTAATTATAAGTTTACTATTTTATGTAAATTTGTCAGCAGAAGAGTATGATACAAATAAAAAGGGGTATTGTAGTATTATTGGGCAATGAGGCATTTAATTTAATTATGTTTAAAGAAATGGTATTAAAGGTTGTTTTATTGTGTTATGTGTAATGCTTTATTTAACTTTCTGCGCGTTGTTTTTTTGGCCTCGTGGGATGGTGACATAGAAAGGGGTTGGCGACGGTAATAGCAGGATGTAACCCTCAAATTTAGCATACATACTCTTTTTTTGCATGGATTTCCAAAATTCTAAAGTTTCACTTTAAGGTGAAAAACTATTCCTTCCAAACCAACCTCGTGGCTCTTTTTTTTTTTTTTTTTTTTTTTTTTCTCTTTTCTCTGAACTTCATATTCACTTAATTAAAATTTAAGAAATCCATAAATTTATGTATTTTTAATTAAGATTTTATGAAAAAAATTATTTTATTAAGCGTTTAATTTTTTTTTGTTTAGATTTCTTTTGTTTAGTTCTACAATCAATAATGATAATTATTTTTATGTTTTTGTCTTCAATTGTTTATTGATTTACTATTTTTTTTCTAATATCTTCTAATTTGTTGGTTAACTTACTTTTATTTTTTTAAAAAAGTAAGTTGACAGATGAATTAAAAGAAATTAAAAATATATATAAGTTGATTGACAAGTTGAACATAGAAATATAAAAATAACAATCATGTTTTGTCTTGTTGACAACAAAATAAAAGAATAAAATACTTAAATACAAAAATAAAACATTTTAAACACTCTATCAACGATATTTTTTTTTAATAAAAGCTCAATTAAAAAAATGTTCAAATCTAAAAAATATTTAAAATTTAATTACAAATATGATACAACACCTAATTTTTTTAGCTGGAATTTGTACTTTAAATTTTGAATCCAAATTAAACCTAATTATTTTTCAATTTAACATAATTATAATTCAATAGTAAAAAACTTGCAAATAACTAAGAAGAATTATTAAAACTATAAACTATTAAAATCTCTCATTTCTAGTCCATGTAAGATCTCTAACATACTTTCTTTTATGTTGAAATTCCTCAATTTAAGTGTAAAACTTATATATAAAGGTGATCAGATAACAGATGGTCCGATAAGTCTAACAACCTTAATAGGATAGATTATGATACTATATTAAAATTAGACTATAAACTTAACTCAATCTTATAAAATCGACTTATAAAATAAAATTTACAAGAATTAGATTTTCATTGAATTCAAACATCACTATCCAATATTAGATTAAATAATTTTTATTTATCTTTTTTCATCATATATGGTCATGCATGTAATAAAACCTGGCATTCTTTCAATTCTAGATTTATATACAATTTTGTTATCATTAAAAGAATGTGTATAGATTGTTATAAATTTATTTATATACTTAAAAAAATTCCTTAAAATCACCAACAAAAGACACTACCAATTAGCACACTCTTTGAAGTGACTAAATAGAATTTAGGTTAACAACCAACTTAGTTTGAACTAAGTTCAAGCATCCTTTCACCTAACAACACCCAAAACGGGAAAACTAAACTCTTGATTACGCAATATTATCAATTCACAAACCTTAGATTCCCATTATTAATTATTTATTTATTTATAGGTCATTAACAATATTATTATCCTTAAAAATCATAGTACACCAATCATAGCCATCTACGTGGGGAATAAGGTGGGGCCTACAGGTCCACGGTCAAACAGGACCGGTTCAGCTATTCTAGACCGTCTTCTTCAGACCGCTGGTTCGGTTCAACGGTTTAGCCTTTTGATTTTGACGCAGCAATCACAACAAGCAGCAATTAGGAACATAAATGAATCGGTGCAAGGTATTAAAATAAAATGGCTAGTTCATGTAGTAGTACTTTAGGTCAAGGTTTTGACCGAGTTCACTTTCATGGTCTATATAAAACCTAATGCACGTAGCTTAATCAATTTATAAAACCTTAAGTTCTATAAAACAGTTTCACAATATCAAAAAATAAAAGCATTATTCAAATGATGTTATTTTATATATATAGTTCATTAAAGAAACAAATGATTTCGAATTTGGTGATCTAATGAATCATTATTATCTGTCTGGATGGGGTTGATGTTTGATGTTCTGCATTCATGTATAAAATATTTATTCAATGGCGTATTAATAATTTAATAGTTTGAGGAAGTCATTATAATTAAAATAATTAAAAGATACTAATGACATCTTTAAAAAAGTAAATCACTAGTTTTTCTTACTTTTACTTTAATTTTTCCTCCAAATATTCAATGATGAGCACATATTAATAAAGCAAAATTATAGAATGATATTTAAAGTTAAGTTACTCATCAGATTAATTATTCTCCAGATGAAGCATTATTTTTCTTTATTTTTGCATTTAATTATGATACAAAAAAAGCACCTTTGTAATTCTTGTTTTTAGAGTGTTATAAAAATTATGGACATAATTTCCATGGTTTACTTTATAAATTTTAAATATAAAATGGAAAAAATAAACTTTTACAGTTGTTAATGAAATATTTCGACTAAAAAACTTTTAAGTTTTTTATTCGTCAAATTAAACAAAAATTTACAACAACAATTCATACACTCTGATAAACCAACCTGATTTATACCCTTTATAAAATATATAGTGCCTGTTACTTTTAAACCTAATTTGTTAAAGATGAATAGTAAATAAAATAAAAATAAAAATGCATTAATTGTGGCGTAGACCATGGTAGGAGGTGAAGTACATTAGCTACCTCGTCGCTTTGGCCTAATAAAAACGCGGCACGTTGCAGTTCCATTGTTGTGTAGGTTAAGGTTGGTGAAAACACCTGTAACACTCTTAGATTGACACGTGGCTCGTTACTACACAAATTGGATTCGGAAGCTTCTCGCACCATACATAAAAAGTACTTTTATTTCATAATGTCGAAAGAATTACTTTTTATAGCATTAAATATATTTTTATTTATTATTTTAGAAATTATTAATAAATTTTATAATTTTTTATATGAATTTATAACATTATTTCTTTATTTAATAATTTGATGGCATTGTTTGGTATAAATTAAATGAAACTAACTGGTATTTTAAAAAAAAAAAAAATATATATATATATATATATATATATATATATATATATATTAAACATGACTAATATTATTACATTATTTTCTTGTGCTTAAAAATTATGTACTTTTAAGACGTGTTGATTGTTATTTGGGAGACCAAAGTTGATAGAGTGTAGACTGAATAACATATTGTCCATGTATGATATTTGGAATAATTATTTGTATTTGAATTCATACATGCATAATAACTTTAATATTTTTTTAAATAAATTTAATAATTATTTTATATTTTATTTATTGGGTATCTAAAATACTTGTATCCATTATGTACACTTTTAGTCTGATAAAAAAATTAAAAAAATGTCCACTTTTAATTAATTAAATATAAAAATTAATAAAGAAATATAGATTAAACCTATACAGTTATAGTTCAATTAAAATACTATGTAAAATAAAACAGTATAAACATGTCTATAATTATGAAGTTTGCAACAAACTTTGAAGATAAAAATATGCAAATTCACACGTCTAATGCGACATTATAATATTTCTTTGCGACATTATAATATTTCTTTGATATGGATTTATAATTTTTCTTTGAACAAACGAAATCTCTCTCTCTCTCTCTCTCTCTCTCTATTTAACAATATTGTATATATAAGGTTAAACTCAAAATTAGTGTTTAATGCTAACATATTAGATGATCTATCCGTAATTTGTCTAAGAATAATCCTAGTTTTATTAGATACGAATAAAAGGAAACAAACGTTAATTACATCAATTCAAGTATAGCTAAGTTCTGATTCTATAAATAAAATCTGAAATTTATGTTTTTACAGATGAAAAAAAAAAATGAATGATTTGTTTTGATGTCTCGTCATATTTTCGAACAAATATTGATAATATTCACACCCATATCCATTAACGTGGTAACCCAAAATATATGAACAAATGAAACATCACATATAGTTTGTTAAGAGTGAACTTATATTAAAAATTATATAGCAAAAAATAAGCATTGTAAACAAATAAAAAGATGAGAATCTCAATAGTTAGAAAATAAAAGTTTGTGTGTTGCATTGATGAAAGTTTCTTGTACATTACAAAGGAAAAATAAGTGTGGATAATAAAGATGATAAGATTGAGATGAAGAGTTGTTTGGTCTCCTTTTGTCTTGACGAGGACCAACTGGTAGCAACGTGATTGACCCATTCTCCTACGTAATTTTCCCTGCAGCTTCATTCATGACATTCTTTTGATTACGTTCAACTTGGACCATTGCTGCAAAACCAAGAAAATTATTGGAAAGTTTGAAACATATATGCATGTCTCTCATTTTTTATAGCTTTAACAATGAATGTTTTGTGAGTTCGTCAGAAAATTTAGGTTTGAAGATTGAAAGAGTCGTATGTGAGAATCCCAAACCACGTGGAACAGGTATAGTGGACCATTTATATATGTGTTTTGGTGTACGAGATTCTGAACATGCAATGCATAACTTTTATTTGGACGATTAGTGGTGAGAATAGTTTAATGAGGTACAGTGGTGGATCGTGTGAACTTATTGTTTAGAAGAGTAAATAAATAAAGCACATCGAAAAAGGTCGATTTGAAAGGTAATAACAAAAAGAGTGACATTTTATGATTATATTATATGCTTGAAAAAGAAGACATTTTGATGATTTAACTTGTATTGTATTCATTAGTTAACTAACCGATCGTATTTTAGGGTTTTCTTTGGGAGAGAATCTGCGATACTTCACCTGGTTTTTCTTCTTCACACACAATAAAAGGAAAACACAGTGTATTATGAGTTGGAAAGCTATGAAAAAGCACAATTTGTTTCTTTATGTTTACTTTCAGTACAATTTATTTTTTTATTTTCCATCCATAGATTAAAGTCGTGACTAACTTTAAACTTTCTTAACTAGTTATTATTCTTAAGCTTGGTCATAAATTGGTTCATACGGCTTTTTAATCAACTAAGAGGCACAATCTTATGTTCAAATCTCATATTAGATTTGATGATTATCTTCATCCATTGGCATGCCATGTCAATTGGTTAATTTGTTGTATAAGTTTATTCTTATAATATATTTCATTCTTAAATTGTTCTAATTTTCATATTCCAAATAAATATGTAGATGCATACTAAATGATACATCATCCTTTATCTTTTATTTTTGAAAGCATTTGATACGAATTTTACTTATAAATTTTATTAAAAAGACATTTGTAGGTAATTATATACATATTCTAATCTATAAATAAATTTGACATCATCTACAGATTTTATCTAAAAAAAACTTTGTAGGTAATTATTTATAGATTCAAATCCATATAAAATTATGTAAGAATCTAACTTCATAAGTAATTTATCTAAGAATTTTTCAGAAATAATATTAATAATTAATTTTATTAATATTATTAAAATCACTATTATTTTTAATATTATTACTAATAATAATGAAAATGTTATTGATAATAAATCTAGTAATAACAAAAGTCTAATAATAATTCTGATAATAGTAATAATACATAATAATAATAATAATAATAATAATAATAATAATAATAATAATAATAGAAACATAATAATAATAACAATAATAAATAATTTAAAAAATATGTTTTGTACTTATATACGGATTTAATTTGTAGACAAAAATCTATATATAATATCCGTAAGTAAATTATTTACTTCCTAATTACTTACAAATTTTTATCTATATTTAATTTATAGATAATTTTAAATTATTTACTAATTTTGTCCATTATAAACAGATATTTTTTTTAGTAAATACAATTTTTCTTATAATATATATTGTTGTCCATCTTAACACACGTATACAAAATGCAAACAGAATCTTCTCCTCTTAAACATACAAAATGTTTCACCTCATCATCATTTACAACCATTAAGCCCACCTCATCCTATTTTGTACATCCAAACAAAATAAGTAACCTTAAGAGGATCTTTTAAGTTCCAAATTTTAGAACTGATAGTATATTTGTTCACTTTCTACAAAATCACATACACAACCTCATATATAAGATGCTACACTAAAGCGTTTGTAGGAGCTTTATCATTTGTGAATTTCCTTCGTCCCTCTTTAATTGTAGAGATGTTAACAGATAACACTTGGTTGATCCATGTTTTCTTAACCTGTGTAACATTATAAAAAATATGAATTATATATATATATATATATACCATTTCTGTCCCTAATTTTTGTTATTAAAATAAATTTTATATATATTATTATTCCTTAATCTCCTTGTATTGCAGTTTTAGATTGCTTTTAGTTTGACTTTAAGTACTGTAGTTTATAGTTAGGCTATCTTTTAAACTTTTGTTTTCCGTCTATAAAAGAAACAATCCTTCAATTGTTAATTTGGCAAAGAAAAAAAAATTGTTAACAAAATTGATGTATTTTGAGTTTCTCGAATTCGACCTAGATTAACTTTATACTATATTAAAGAAAATTACACTACTTTGTTAAAAAATAATAAAAGAGGAAAGAGATTAAAATTACGTCACTTCATTGTAAAAAAAAAAAAGATAAGTGCAGATAAAAATTACCACTTGATTTAAAAAATTCAATATAAGATTACTGAAAAAAAGATGCATACCTATAGAGAACTCACACTAATTAAGAGAAAACTTTTCAATTTTATTTCAATTATATTACAATTTAACTATAAAATATGAAAAATTTATGACTTGTTTTGTTGGTGCATATATTTTTTTTAAACAAAATCTTTGCTTGAAATATGAAAAATCTAGAAGTCATTTAGTTAATACGCATAATTTGTCAATTATATATTTTGAAAATTAAATTAAAAAAGGTGAAAAGATAAACTAAGAGAAAAATATATTTATTTCTTTTTATACTAGAAATAAGTAAATCTTAAATATAATGTATAAGTTAATGAAAATTTAATATATGATATTTAAATTTAATAAGTTAAATAATCATTGCATTTTTAAATTTATTTTATCCTTGTTAAGGTTATTCATGTATTACATAAATACTTCATATTCTTTCCCAAATCGTGTATAATAATCATTGTCTCTCTTACACACATGCCTCATAAAAGAGAAATACACATATTCTAGAAACTCTTGACATGAACGCATAAATGAATAATTAATTTACTTCTTATAATGTTTCTTCCTCCAATACGTTTACATATTTTTGTATGTTCTCTCATTTTTTTATCATTATTCATAGAAGACGAAGATGAAGACAAGTCAAATATAATCTTCAAGAGCCCATGACCTAACACGGATAAGGTCTGACATGATCTCACAAGTTTCTTTTAAAATACCACATTTTGGTTTTTAAGAAACCATTTTAAGTAAAAAGAAAACCTAAAAGGCATCTAAGTGTATGTTTAAGTATAGTTAATTCAAAATGAGTATTTTTAATTTAAAAAATCATGTATATTTTTATCTAAAAATTAAGTTGTATATTGACAGAGCATCATTAAACTTTTTAACTTAAAAAGATTCTTAAAAAACCTAAATATGACATTATAGTGTTGAAGAAAGGAAAAAGGTGAGAAATGTGTTATTCTTATGCAATATTTTTGAAAGTTATTATTTTATACTAATTTTCAATTAAACTCATACATTATATTTAAAGTGTAATTATTTTTCTGCTAGCAAATATGTTGACTTTTAAGTCTATGCATTTTTCTTATTCTAATGTAATATTTTTTCAGATTTTTTTCTTGTAAATGATTTTTTTCCTATTTTTTTATTATTGTAAATGGTTTTTTCTCTATAAATTCTTTTTACAATTTGAATCCTTGTATTTTTTTTTTCATTTTTTAACGCAACCCAATATGATGTCAATAATTTAACATTTTTAAGTTGAAGTTGACAGGAACTAAAAATAAAACTTGAACATATATAAGATGCTATGAAAATAAATTACAAGAACAAAATATAAAAATACTAAATTACACAATGAAAACATAATTAAGCCTAACTATTAACTACAATAAAATTTATTATCACAATGTACTTAAATCTTAATTTTGAAGAAAAAAAAACATTGAAACAGTAAAAAAAAAAAAA
>Ga0209700_109740_pt1 | contig 10757 bp, 3 predicted proteins | sample SiratroredBW_FD_187528 | JGI IMG/M metagenome (GOLD analysis project Ga0209700, IMG submission 187528) | Root nodule microbial communities of legume samples collected from California, USA - Siratro red BW (SPAdes) (version 2) | ecosystem: Host-associated > Plants > Roots > Nodule | place: USA...
TTTTATTTGAAATTATAGTTTATGGTGAGATTGGATTTCAATTAAAAAAATTAATCGAAGCCAAAGCGAAAGAGAAAAAAAAAATCAAACAAAATAGGTGTCATAAGAGGCATGAGAAACATTGATGGAATATGTCACATCTATTTAAGTCACAGAATAAAGAAGACATAAAGATAGAGGTTTAATCATAAGCAACACAAAAGACTGGACTTGTCTGAGCCTATTTGAGGTTTCAAACATATGTTTGGGCCGAAATTCAACCATGAAGAGATTCCTACCAAGAATATGGAGCATTAATAAGAAACCCTCGACTTATGTAAATATTTTATAATAGCTTAGAATAATTTAGGTCATATTTTCATTATAAAAAATAAAAGAGAATAAAATAGGGCAAGTGACGTCTAGGACTTGTGTGGCCAAGCCTAGGGCTTATGTGGCACCTAGGTCTGACGTGTGGAGTTGTAGTTGCATGGAACAAGTGATGCCACATGGCAACGTGTAAACAGAGAGGAAATACAACCACATGGCAGCATGCAAGTGGAGAGAATTTCCAGCCCAAGAATGAAAAGCATGAAAGACATATGGTAAGCTACGATTGGAGAGGTTTTAATTTGAATTTGAATTTTAAAATTCAAAATTGACTCTACTTTTTTTGTCAGCCACAAACACTATAAATAAAGATGCCGACCTCTTGTAATTTCAATTTTGAATGAGTGAAGAAATTTTGCCTAAATTGCAGTCCACTTGTTCTTGGGTTCTCCTATGTTAGCATCTATTTGAGACTCTTTAACCTAGTGCATTGTTGGAAGTTGGTCTCAACTCTTCTAACTTCATTGTCTCATAGAAATCATATTCAATCCAACGAGAACATCTCCTCTTTTCAATGCTTTCACAATCATTCATCCATCTCCAATCCATGAAGAACAAAAACCCACACTAAAGAAGCATAGGAGAGCCATCAAACATGACCACATATGCAATGCATCTCCTAATTTTGACCATGCTAGAGAGTATTTTAGATTTTAAATTTGAATTTGAATTTTTTCGTGTATTTTATTTTATTCTTCTAAGAATTTTAGCTATAAGAATTTAAGAGTATTTTGTTCACTTTTGTCTCTTTATTCTCTTGCTTTTAAGTTTTATTTTAAAATTATTTATGATTTAGTTGTTGATTCTCTAACCATGTATTATGTGCATATACTACATAGGTTTTATAACCATGTAGTATATACATATACTACATCGGTCGAAAATAAATCATCGACGTAAAATACCAATTCTAAGAGCGCTCAGGATGAGATACTACATTGGTTGTGGCTCTCAACCGATGTAATAAGATAAATATTACATCGGATGGGAGCCACAACCGATGTAATAAGATAAATATTACATCGGTTGGGAGCCACAACCGATGTAGTATCTACCTTGTTACATCGGTTATGCCTCCCAATCGATGTAGTATCTCTATTTTTGAAAAAGAATCAAAATTTTTCAGAATTCTTTGATAAAATCTCTAATCCATAAAATGAAACACCACAAAAATTTTCAGAATTTTCTCACAAGTATAGATAGGTGAAATAGAACAAAAAGATGTCAAAAATACTAAAAAAAAACAAATAGTAAATGATGGAGTTTTGGAATTTTTAGTGGCCCAACCCCCTTTGGCTGTTAGCTAGTGAATTCATTATGCCATTTCGAGCAACTTTCATTTTTGGAGCGTCTCAATCCGAGCTCTCTATCAAAAGTTGTAGTCGTTTGAAGTTTTTTTTGTCCTAAATTTTTGGAACCCAAAATATATGATAAATATATACAATGTAAAAACTTTACCATCAAATATACACTACATCAAGTTTCTGATGAAAAATTTGGGTCAAAAATAAATTTTTAATTATTTTTAATGAATTTTACAAAATTGCTAACCTTTTGCAAAAAGAAGTGGCAAGGGGTACCAAACATTAACAATGGAGAAAGGCTCACACATCAAGTGTATAGTATCCTCAAAAACCTGCAATATAAAAAAGTTAGCAAATCACCTATGTCAAAAATGCTAAGGAAAGTAGATGAAAGCAACAAAGGAACCAACCAAATAAGCGTGAGTGAGAGTGAAAACGCAGATAACACAGAGAAACTCAGCGGCACCACAAGAAAAATACAAATAACGAAAGAATTGAAATATTAGGTTAAAAAATTTGTGGCACGCTCACTCAAAAATTGATTTTTTTTTCACATGTTAGAACATATTACATTGGTTGTAGCGAGAATCGATGTAATAGACACTTCCTACATCGGCTATAGGTAATAACCGATGTAGTATTTAGCACCTATTACATCGGTCCAGGCTCGCAATCTATGTAATAGTTTCAGAGCCAAACATAATTTTGAATTATTATTTTTTCAATCTTTTCTTCATCGAGTGTCAACCGATGTAGAATGGAGTATATTGCATCGGTTCATAAGTAACCCATGTAATATCTCTTCACATAATTTCAAAAATGTCACCACATTTTTGTGTACATCGATTACGTTTTAATCTGCGTTTTATCCTATTGTAGTATGTTTTCTTCTACTAGTGTATTCTACCTGTTAATCTTTTGCATTTTTCTATTTTCCTTTAGTTATATTTTTTTGACATATTTCATGTTCTTATTCGGGAATACTTACGTTCATGTGCTTTAAAAAAGCTTATTGTCATGCGAGCAAGCTTGATGTGAACAATAAATGACTTTCCAGCATATGTGATGTTGTCTAAATGGGGAACTAAAGGCAAATTAGTTTGTCCTCATTATATGGAGGATACAAAAGCATTTAAATTGAGGCACGAGGCCAAAAAGTTCTTGGTTTGACTGTCATTGATGATTCTTTCCAATAAATCATCTTTTAGAAAGAGTCCTAGGAGATTTTTGAAAAACAAAGCTGAATTGGATGGGCCACCTTATTCAATGAATGGAAACCAATTATGGGGGTTTCTTCGTGACTTTCCAAAAGTGACTAATGGTCCATTTGAAAACTTGCCTAGGTCTAGACAATTTCACAATTGAACAAAAAGATCTATATTTTGGGATCTTCCATATTGGAAAGATAATTTGTTAAGGCACAACCTTGATGTCATGCATATAGAGAAGAATTTTTTTGATAATGTCTTCAACACTGTGATGGACGTTAAGAGTAAAATGAAGGACAATCAGAAGGCAAGAATGGATCTCACTGAATTGGGTATTCAAGGAGACTTGGAGTTGGTTCAATTACAAAATGAAAAGTTAGCAAAGTCAAAGGCTAACTACACGTTCTCACCGAAAGATGCCAAATCAAATTATAAATGAATCAGTGAGTTGAAGATGTCATATGGTTATGCCTCCAACATTGCAAGACATGCAAATCTTGATAAAGGAAGTATGCATGGCATGAAAAGTCGTGTTAGTTATGTTTTCATGGAGTGTTTACTCCCAATTGTTTTTCAGTCATTACCAGAATTTGTGTGGAATGCCCTTGTTGAATTATGTCAATTTTTTAAAGACTTATGTTGTAATACATTGAGGATGAATTATGTGATTATAATGAAAGAAAATATATCAATCATCTTATGTAAGTTGGAAAGAATATTCCTATCAACTTTCTTTGATTCAATGGAACACTTTGTCATTCATCTTCCTATGAAAGCAATCCTTGGTGATCATATTCAGTATTGATGGGTGTATCCTTTTGAAAGGTGAGACCACTTTCCTATTAATTTCAATGTTAATCACTAAATGAAGTGTGATAATCTTGTGTGTGGTGTAGGTTGACGAGAGATGCAAAGCGATGAAACGTTATTTGGAACGCAAAGAATGACCAATATGTGTATTCTACCTACACCATGAAATAACATATTTCTGCTCTCATTGTTCCAAAAATGTCAGCTTATTCGACAATACAACTTTAAGAAATGATCATCAACCAAATTCAAATGAGAAAGTCTAGTATACATTGTCAGTTTTGAACAGATGTGGACGACCAAGTGGTTCGAGCAAAGATCATTGGTTGTCCATGTTCATATCCTCATCAACTGCAATGATGTCAAACCAATACTTTAGTAAGTTTAGTTGTCCCTAATTCAAACCCAACTATGATAGGTTATGTACTTTGTTGTCCTTCAATGTCTTTTCTAAGATTGTTCTTACAACTTTACTCCATCAATACCAAAGACGTCTCAACATTTATACACAACAATTTTCTTGAATAGTTTAAGCGCTATGTAAGTGTAATTATGGTCATGGCTGGTTTTATTTTATTATTACCTAATCTTCTCCCATCTCTACAACATAGGTTCATGATGAAAGAAATAGGATAATCGACCCAAACATTAAGACGCTAGGTTGGGGACCTAATTCAAAAGGCGACATCATGGAACATGTACTTCGTTAATGGGTATAACTTTCATATAAACACATTAGATTGATGGTTATAAAACAACCAACAATATCTCGTATGTTAAAGGTGTCACAACAGAGGACAACATGACTTTTATGGCATAATTTATCATATTTATGAATTTGAGTATGTTGAGATGACTAAGAAGATTCTCCTTTTTTATTGTGAATATTTTAATCCTATAATGAATGTTGGGACTATATTTCATTTGTAGTATAATATCATTAAAATCAAGTCCAGTGGAAGATATGTTGTTTATGATCCATTCATCCTTCCACAAAAGGCAAGATAAGCTTATTTTGTCAATTACCCAAACATATGTAAGAACCTTTATGGATGGTGCATGACAATCAAAACAAAACCTCGAGGGCATGTTCAAGTTAACAACATGAAAGATGAATTGTCATATCAAGTTGATAAGACGCCTAATGTCTTACCAGTTCAAAGTATTGAGCAGTTAAAAGGTTTATGTTACACCTTCATTATTGAAGTAGTTGATGGTCATATTGAACCAGTTCTTGAGAATGTTGAAGATCTCGACCTCTCAGATGAAGATGATGAACAAAATGACAACAACAACGAAGAAGATTTAGACTTTGATAATAATGACAAATAACATATATTACTTTTTTATATGTTAAGTTATGACCAACATTTCATGAATTCATAATTAGACTAATTTTACATTAATAATCCTTTTAGGAAAAATGGTTAGGACTAGAGGTAGACATAGTTTTATCAATAGATGTGGTCAACCTAAGTGTGGAGTTCACCCATCTATGCATGGTCAGCTTGCAATAGACCTGGGACATATCCCTTATTTTGGTTTATCAACAGGATCTGATGGTGGGAGTCTACATGCTTCTTCTAATTCCACCACACTGTCTTCCTCCATCCTATTATCCTCCATCCCCTCCTCCTTCAGCCACCACTGTTTTCGATTTTCTTACACCCCGTCCACTTTATCACCCCACCATACATATAATTCATCATCACCTCATTCTGCCATCACTAATCTACTACCATATCCTTCTGTTCTTCCAGTATAGTCTTTGTCTCATGTTGGTACAGTTCACCACACGTGAATTACACCAGTGTTGACCACATTATTTGTTATGGTCCATCGAGCCCCTCATCTTCTATTCTGATAGTCCACCACACTTCGAGTGCATCACTCCATCAGTGTTAGAGTTCACCATTCGAGTCCAGCCCTGATCCCTTTGTGTAGACCACATTTCTTCCCTTTTTCCACCCTACCTCTCATCCATTTATGTAGCCCACCGCTGCTCCTACAGTCTAGACTACACTTGGCTCCTCTACCCATACTACTATTGGTCCCTCAGTATAACCACTAGGTGACATTGGTGACCATCCCACTACTAATACTTCTGACCATGGCCTGCCCAATGAAAAGGTTCATCGTGATCCTAGTGGAAGGTCATCATCCGACCTATCGATAAAGGATAAGTAATCATCTATTTACATTACATTACATATGTGTCTACAACTAATGGTTAACTATTGTACTTGTATGTTTTTTAGTTGAACACCAAATCATTGCTATTGAGGCTATTGGACACTACATTAGGTCATAATTAAGAGGGCCTTACCATTATTATGGTACCATGATTGAGGAGGACCAACTTAAATAGTGGACTGACTTTAAGGTAATTTTATTTATTACTAAAATTCCATACAAATGAAATAATTTTTAATAACGTCATATTAACTTATGTGTTCTTATTTTTTATAGAGTAAAGTGACTTGGCCACTCAAGATGAGTGACAGATAAGAAAGGTCTGCTAGTCCAAAGTCAAAAAGTGACTTTGTGACATGTTGACCAAAGCCAAGGCAAGGGGCTCTCAACCTACTTGGATAGGTGAGGAAGTATAAGGTGGACTTCTGAACTATTGGGATACCCAGAAGTTCAAATAAAAATCATCATTGGATAAAATTAATAGGTCTTCAACTCAGGTTGGAGCATTGCACTGATCTGGCTGTAAATCACACTTAGACATTGTGCTGAGCTTGGTAAGTATTATTGTGACTTTGTTACATGTAATTCAATATAGTTTTATAGCATATAATGTTTCTGATTGTATAACCTTTGTCAAGAACGTAAATATGGTCGTCCAGTTAAACCTGATGAACTATTTATAGTCACTCACACCAATAAGAAGGGTGTTCGGGTTTATACATGTGCATGTGAAACTTATGCAAATTATTTGTTAATATTTTCTTTAATCTATTTATATTTTCCATCTAATTTCCTATCATTTTCATCTTCTAATGATTGTGTAGGAAAACTACCATGACCATTTGAGGGTCGTACAACCAGAACGTTCATTAGGATCAACCACTGATGTTGGCCAAATAGATCCAAAATCAAGCTTCCAGCTTGGAGGGATGCTACTAGATAAAAGAGTAGAGATCGAGTTTATGACATAGGAGACTTAGTAAGTAACTACCGCCAAGGAGTGTCTTCTCTCACTCAGTCCTCCTTATTTTCTCCTATCACTAATTCCTCTTATCAAACCGTCTGGGAAGAATGACTTTGTTAGGAAGTTAACAAAGCAAAGGAAGAACTAAGAATGGCATATTAAAAAGTTAACAAATTGGAGGATGCCATGAGGATGATGCAGCAATAGCTCGCCATGATGATGGAGCGACAACTGGTAATGCTTCAATTGGTACGAGTCAAGTCCACCCTCATTATGTTAAAGAACATAACTAGGAACCCCTTCCTTGAAGTTCATCCCGGAAGTAAGTTTCATTATTTCACACTTTTTCTTATTTACTAAATGTTTCATTTATTTATTTATTTGATTTTGTTGAAATGCTTAGCATTGTTTTGACAGACAATTCTAATGGACAACACTATTGCTTTAATGGACAACACTATTGCTTCCATAAAAGACTTCTTGTATATATCATATGTAATTTCTATTACCTTGGATTGTATTTGAACTTATTTTAAATTTAATTGATATTGCATCGTACTAGTTAATTGGGATTGTAATTTATATTTGTACTTTTTAATTTCACTTTGTCATTGATTGCAATTAAATTTTTATATTGGATTTTATAATTTGAGATTCGATTTAGATTTGAATTCTACTTGCTGGTCCAAAGTTCTGGTTGTTGGTGAATATCTCTATTTTTTAGGTAGATTGGATTTTTTAATTTAAAACAATTTTTTTTAAATACAAAAATGAGTAAACCTAAGTGTATGCTTAACCTACTCCAACACCTTTTTTTTTTTAAATTATTGTGGATCAATCCCACTCTATAGTTATTTTTCGTGTCATTAAATGTTGAGTTGATCGATTCATACTGAATAAACAAAATTAATTTATTACCTTAGAAATATCGACTTAAAAGATGTTTACTACACAAATAATATTAATAAATTAACTTGCAGGTGTCGGCTTGACATACTTTACATAAATAATATTTATATATTAATTTAGAAGTGTCGGCATAGCTGACACATACTCCACATTTTTTAGCATTGATCAAATCAAACATTATTTGTGCCCCATAAGTAGGCTAAAGCTAACTTAAAGTACCTTCCAAGATGTTCGAGTCCATTTGATGACTAATGCATATCCGATGTATAAGCATTGATTTTTGTTATTTCGCGTTGAATTTTAGTCAACTCTACTTTTTAGAATTCTTGTAGTGTCTTTTTAATTATACAAACTAAAAAAGAAAAAAACTAAGATAATTATGTTAAAAAAAGTGTTTAAAGGAAATAAAATAAATAAATGACAACACTTGCACCCATCTATAAATAAGAACATCATTATTTTTTAATCAAGAGTTCAATTGTGATTGAGAATATATAAATATATGATTTTTTTTTTTGCGTGATTCAGTCTACCCAAATTTCTTATATATGTCTTTCACATTGTTATATATATATATATATATACTACAAGAAAAAAATTATTTAGAGACCAATTTTTAGCTACCAAATGAAATGGTTGCTAATTGTGACTAAAATAATCACCAAATTAAATTTTGGTTGCTAAATAACTACAAAATAAAAGTAATGATTGAATTTAGTGACCAATTAATTTAAGATAAATTAGTATCTAACATTAGCTACCAAAGTTTTAGTGACTTATATCATTAAATTCTAAATTGGTATCTAATTAAGTTAGAGACTATTTTAGAATCTAATGGCATAGGTTACTAAAACCTTGGTAGCTAATGTTAGATATCAATTATCTTCACTTAATTAGTCATTAAATTCAATCATTGCTTCTATTTTTGTAATTATTTAGTAACTAAAATCTAATTTGGTGACTATTTTGGCTACAATTAGCAACCATTTCATTTGATAACTAAAATTTGGTCTCTAACTAACTTTTTTCTTGTAGTGATATTCTATTTATATTATTTGGTTGGGTTAAATGCGACTTTTAGGTGAGTACAAGGTTAACTAAAATAATGTGTAATTGGGGATGATAAAATTTTTACGTTATTTTTCTTACTTTTTTTATATGATATGTTTTTATTAAGTGTAACATTAAGATAAATATTATTAATTTGTTTTTGTTTTGTTTTGGACAGTCTTTTAAAGTTTCTATGGTTTAGTAGAAAAAAGTTTGTCCATTGACTTGAGGTGTGATGTGATCGTGCAGTTGCTTTAGTGCGTAGAACTTAGAAATTTTTTAAGTACTGTGTTTGGAATGATGCATGGAGCCTGCAAGATGGACTACTTTCAAAGGAGTGAATAGAGACGTAAGAGTGTTGTATACTTGTAACATTAAGTTCAATGTCACTTTCCAAATACAACTGTGTCTCTAACTTGTAGGAATATCGAGACAAAATGCCACACCAAGAAGCATCAATTATGGAATACAATGGTTTACCTCTTGAGTTTTGATTTGTTTTAAGATTTATAATGAAATTATAAGAATGGAATTTGGATGAACTAAATACCCGTCTAATTATAACTTAATGTTTATAATAAAATTTTCAAAATTTACATAATATTTTAGAGATTGAGATACAATCCAATTATAGTATGTAAATAAATATAAATTTAATTTATAGATCAATTTTATAGGAATGAATTAAGTTTAAAGTTTATTTTTAATATGCATCAAAATTTTCAAATTAATTTTATAAAATTGAATAAAGTTTAAAATATAAATTCTAATATAATAAAAAGTATGAATAAGAATAAAAGATAACGATAACTTTTAGTTAAATTATATAATAGATTTTAATATTTCAATGAAATGTTACATATTCACCATTTTATCATGAGAATTAATTAAAGGATAGCACAATCAATTCTTAAAAGTAAAATGGTCAATCTGGTAGGGATTCCCATGGTCTATCGCATACAGAACTGAAACTGTTTGTGAATTTTTTTTATCGAAAAAATTACATGTTTTTGATAAAGGAAGTCTCAAAAACACTTTTATCTTCTATTCAAAAGAACCCTTAATTTTGAGGGAAACTGTGGACTACAGTTAGGAAAGTTCAATAGGCAACCGACAGATTTTGGCCAAGGTTCTTGTTTCAGTGACAAAGTATTAAATTAAGAATTTATGTTTAAAATATTTTTTTTTAATCATAAGTCACATAACTTCAATTTCATCAACGCTATTGTCAGTTCCGTTTGGATCGAAACACTTGTGGATCAATTATATGAAGTGCTCGGATCAAATTTTCAATTCAAGGCTCCTTCTTTGTGCACTCCCATATTTTTCTTCTACACCCTTCATTTCTTCAAAAATGTTCATTTTACCCTTTTCATTTTGTAATTCATTTAATCTCTAAAACATTCGGTGTTTATTGAATATTATTCTACATGTTTTATTTGATACATGATGTGGCTTAACACTCTTTGAAGACTTTGAAAAAAAATGTTTTAAAATACCACTTTGAAGTATATGAAGATTACAAGTCTTGATGTTGAATCATGAAGAAATATTATTCTTGGAAATCTCATTTCAATTAAAAATATGATTAAATAATAATAAGTGGAGTGTAAATATCACTTTACAAGTTGATTTTATAAAATTGGATTATGCATATAAACTCACTTATTAAGATTATACAAAAGGTATATTAAAAAGTTTCTATCCTAGTGAGATTCATTAGAGATATTGTGTCATCACTATCAGACTTTTATTGAACTGCTTACAAATATTTAATATCATATTTCATATGATCATTTCTCGACATAAAGGGAATGTTAAAGATCTCATATCATTTAAGAATAATACTAAATTAATATATATATATATATATATATAAAAGTGAAGTGAAAAGCTTACCTTATAAATAGATTTTGTAAGGTTGAGTTAGGTATAAATCCACTTACTAAG
>Ga0209700_109741_pt1 | contig 10757 bp, 4 predicted proteins | sample SiratroredBW_FD_187528 | JGI IMG/M metagenome (GOLD analysis project Ga0209700, IMG submission 187528) | Root nodule microbial communities of legume samples collected from California, USA - Siratro red BW (SPAdes) (version 2) | ecosystem: Host-associated > Plants > Roots > Nodule | place: USA...
TGTTCATGCCTATAGAAGGTTGATTGGAAGACTTATGTATCTCACTAATACCCGACCTGACATCACATTTTCTGTTCAACAACTTTCTCAGTTTCTTGATAAGCCTACAATTGCTCACTATAATGCAGCAATTAGAATTCTAAAATATATTAAAGGAGCTCCAAGTCTTGGCCTATTTTTCTCATCGAGCAGTTCTGCCCATCTCAAAGCTTTTTGTGATAGTGATTGGGGTACCTGTAGTGATTCAAGACAATCAGTGACTGGTTTTAGTGTGTATCTTGGAAATTCCCTTATATCTTGGAAATCAAAAAAACAAGGAACAATATCAAAAAGTTCCTGTGAAGCTGAATACAGGGCAATGGCCACTGTTACTTGTGAAATTCAATGGCTAGTCTATCTTCTTCAAGATTTGAAAGTTCCTTTTGAGCAACCATCTCTTTTATATTGTGACAATGACTCAGCAAGATATATTGCAGCAAATCCAGTGTTTCATGAGCGCACCAAACATATAGAAATAGACTGTCATATTGTTAGAGAAAAGTTGAAAAAGGGTCTCATTCATTTGCTTCCCATTTCCACCACAGAGCAACTAGCAGACGTTTATACTAAAGCCTTAGGTCCTCAGTCTTTCAAGATTATTTGTTCCAAGTTGGGTCTTATTAATATTTGCTCCCCAACTTGCGGGGGGTTTCAGAGGATATGGATAGAAGGCTTCTAGAAGGAAACTAATTATTTGATTTTGTCTTTATGGTAGAATCAAATTATCATCAATTCTGTTTATTTGTTTTTATGACATTATCAGATTGTAATAGTTTTATTTTATTTTCTTTATTTAGCTATACCTAGAATGGGTACAGTACTTGTATATATTCAGTTCTTTATTTTGAATGAAATACACAGAAAAAACAGAGAGCATATATTCATTCTCATGTCTTTTGTTCATCTTTGTTCTTCTCTTTATTTTCATAATAAAATCAGATCTTATTTCACAATCAAGTACTCTAACCTAGTGTACTATAACAAAATTTTAAGACTAACTTTCCTTAACTGAAGGTTTTTCTTCAAATAGTTCCAAGGCACTACAATACTCTCAAAAACCTAAGAACCTAGAGTAGGTTATTAAAACATAATCAAATTTTAGTATGACTCTAATTAAGTTGAGAGAAACAAGTTTCTCAATTTTCACTACCAAGATAGATAACATAAACTAAGAAAAAAAAAATAGAGAATAAAGGATCCTTTGGGTAAACAAAAACTTAATATGATCGAGATTTTGATCGGGTAAAATCATTTCTTGATTCCTTAGTTGTTGAGAGGTGCGACTTGAATTTGAAATTGATAAATGGTGTAAAGAAATTTTTTAGAGAGAAAGAGAGTCTTTGAAATTGACATGAGAGAGTGAGGAGAGAGAGAGAGAGAGAGAGAGAGAGAGAGAGAGAGAACATGGGTGGAAATGCATGCAAGGATGAAGAAGGGGTTTTCACATTATTCCCCAACTACAAAATTTTCGTCCTCTAAAATCAGCTCACCAATAAAAAGGTCATGATGTGATGTTCTCATCTCTTCTTCTATTTCCCAAGTAGAGTCACAAGATGCGATATCCCACAAAACCTTTATCATAGTGATATTTCATTTGACTTGGGAATCCAAAATCTTGATTGGTTCTACTTCAAAAGATAGATTTTCCTTCAATGATATAGAGTAAGACTTTAAGATGTGGCTTGGATCAAATACATGTGATACATGAAAAAATATTGTGAAGATTAATTAAAAAGGGAAGTAAGACAAGTTCATATACAACATGACCTATTCTCCTGAGAATTTGATAAGTTCTAACCACATTTAAAATGTGTTAGATGTTTTCTCTCAATAATCTCATTTTTTCTAGAGTCCGAATACAAGAAGCCTAAAACATAATCTCATTGTTTTGAAAACAATACAAACAATTAAATTTGCTATTCACACATTTTATCACTTGTTCAAATTGATGTTCAACTATACCAAAACATAGGTTAAACTTGCATTTTAATGTACCATAAATTCACTCGAATTCTTTAGAAAAAGTAAAAAATATATATAGAGAGAGATAGTCACACACTAAAAACAAGCCTTGTAAGGTCCCTACAAATTTAAATAAACTCTAACGAGCTTTATTCATACTATTTGGAAAACGAGATCTAAGTTGCTTTGCATGAAACATACACCATAAGCAACACTTTCCCACAATAATGCTCCTAGTCAGAAATCATTAATATTTTTCCAATGAATATCTCATCCATTGACGTCTTAATTCAAACGAAGAAACATCATCCACTGTCAAAACCTTCTTCACATAAGAAACACCATAGAAAAATAAAGCAAAGGTATATAATCTAATAATCTTCTTATGACAAACTCTCTATCAATTTCTTTTGTTATTGTAAATTATATGATATAAGTTTTGAAATTATATAAGTTTTGATGTTATTTTGATTTCTATATATTCTCTCTCGTAACTTCCGTAATTGAAACCAATATATTAGTCACTACTACAAGATTATTATTATTATTGCGATATTATTTGGATTTAATCTTTATAGTTTATCATATGATTAAAAACTTTATATAAGAAATTACATAATAAAAGCCATTTGCCTTATCTGTTGTCTTTTTGTTTTTTCATAGCTTAACTGTCAACTAAATTACTTTTTAAATCATTAAAAGTCTAACCTTTTTAAGTAAATAATTTTAAAATATGTTACTTTTAGTAAAAAAACTTAACCTAATTTATAGTTAATTATACTTTGGAGGACAAGGTCATCATTGACCGTGTGTAATTAGAAACTCTAAATAATAATTGCCCCAAATTGTTTTTCACTGAAATAAAAAATAAAATAAAGTAGCCTATAAATAAGAATAGTCTTTTTATAACACGAAAAATATATATTGACTATAAAAACTGGATGGTCCAATTTGGATAACTGTTAAAAAATAAATAAATAAACTTATGAGAAGTTCAAATCCATGAACATGCTCATATGGTATTATTAAATGTGAGCCTTCACTGTCAATATAACCTATATGTATAATTCTCATTATATTCATGAACTGGCCTACTAAAGATAAAACCAATAAAATATCTTCAAATATTCCAAAAAAAATCAAGTAAAAATATCATTGCAAGAACAAAGCTACTAGTATCTATACCACTCTTCACTTTTAGTTTATATTTTTTTCTTATAATTGTTTACTACAATAATATGGTAATAGTTCGTTTGCTATGCTAGCTAATTCTTGTGATAACAATATTTTGTAATAATAATCTTTTATTAGAAAACAAAAATTATATACACATATGCTACCACATATGTATTTACACTTATAATAATAAATCAGTGTTACTAGTCCTCGTGAGTGAATATGTTTTACACGTACTTACTTAAATTTACATATTAATCTATTAAAATTTTAACATATAATTATACTGTAAATTGTAAAAATATATATTAGGAATGATGAATTATTTTACTTCCATTGATATTAAGTGATTTGATTGATTATTATAAGTCTTGATTATTTAAAGTTTGTCTTTGTTAGGTATTTAAGTGTGAGTCTAAGTCCCATGTTGAGTAAAAATGAGAAAGTTAAGCAACATATAAAAAAGAAGATCCACAAACCTAATGTCTTAAGGTTTTGGGTTGAAGGTGGTGTCATTCTCTTGTGTGGGTCTGACTCAGTTCTCATTTTTCTTTGTCTTCCCGGTGTTCCCTCCTCAATTTTCCCAACAAATGGTATCTGGACTTCCTAAGCACACATAGTTGCACATCTTTATCAATTAGGTTGAGGTCCTCACAATCAGTTGCACATCCTTATCAACTAGGTTGATGTCCTCACAAATCCAGCGTTATCATCAAAATGAACCAAATCACTTATCTCTGACTTCCTTAAAGGTAGGTGACTCTTAAAAGATACTATATTTTGCTTTTCACCAAAGCAATGAAAACTTTTATGCAAATGTGTCTTTCCAACATCAGACAATACATTCTTTCTAACTAAAATCTCTTTCTCACTTATATGACATAACCTCTTATGTCATAAGTCAGTTTCATCAACAAACTCAGCTACATGAATAACATCTTTTACAATTTTAGCCTAAGTTATGTAAAGTGTAGAGTGCTTAGTACCTCTACCCACAACCATGGAACCCTTAATGAGCTTCCAACTATCACCTAAAAATGAGTTGTTATAGTTTTCATAACACAATTTATCAACAGAAAATAAGTTTAACCGGATACCAAGAACATGTTTCACGTGTTTCAAAATTAATTTAGAGTCATTGGACATCTCTAAGCAAACCTGTCCAACACCAATGCATCTTGCTACACCTTCATAAGTCATTTTCACACTGCCCAAATCACTAGGAGTATAAGAAGTAAACAAATCTCTCTTGGATGTGATATGAAAAGAAGCACTACTATCAATCACCCAACTAGTTGAACTACCAACAAGATTCGCAAACTCAAACTCATGAACTAAAATAAAGTCAACAGAAGTTGCATTGATCTTGTCTTCATCATCACTGCTATATTTATCCTTGTCATTGTTATCCTTCTCACTTTTATTTTTCAACTTCAAACAATATTTCTTTATGTGCCCCTTCTTATGACAATAGTTACACTCAAAATTTTTGTACCTGCCTTTAGAGTTGCTCCTACTTTAATCTTTGTCTTTTGGAGCACGATTGTTGCTTCTCCCCTTATACTTAAAAACCAAAATATCTTAATGAGGCGATGTACCATGTGACTTTCTTCTCATTTCTTCATTCAAAACATTACTCTTGGCAAGATCCATAGAGATGACACCATCTGAAGCAGAATTGGACAATGAAGTTCTAAGAATTTCCCATGAATCTGGTAAGGAGCCAAGAAGCAATAGTCCTTAAATTTCTTCATCAAACTTGACATCCATAGCAGATAATTAATTCATAATTCCCTAGAAGTTGTTCAAGTGATTTGTCATTAATGTTCCATCAGTATATTTCAAAGCTAACAGTTGCTTTATCAAAAAAATCTTGTTATTCCCAGTTTTTCTAGCATATAATTGTTCAAGCTTAATCTACAAAGCCCGAGCATCTATCTCTCCAATATTATGGTTCAACACATTATCATCAATCCACATTCTAATATATTCACAGACCTGTCTATGCAAGAGATTTCATCCTTCATCAGTTATATTACTAGGCTTCTCTTTACCAAAAACAAGTGTATGAAAATTTTTCACATAAAGCAAATCTTTCATTTTCTCCTTCCAAATATTATAATTTGAGTCATTCAAAATAACCATTATACTAGTGTTAGTTTCTATTGCTCACCAAACCATAAGACTAAAATCGATGAGCTCTTATGCTAGTTGATGGGAAAATCAAGAGGAGAAACCATGGGAAGATTAAACAAAAATGAGACCAGAGCCAACCCACACAAGGGAATGACACCACCTTCAACCCAAAACCTTAAGACATTAGGTTTGTGGGTTTCTTATATGTTACTCAACTTTCTTATTTTTACTCAATGTAAGACTTAGACTTACACTTGGATATCTAACATTCTTAAATATTCACAGAAATAATTGATTATTACTTAAATATTCACAAAAATAATTAATTATCACTGAAATAATATATTAGATTGTTCTTATTGTATTTCTAAATTAATTAAGAACAATATAATTAATTATATCTTACAATTAACAAATTCTTAAAATTTATTTTCTTAAAATTTATTTTCTATAAAAGGTTCATTGTATATCTCGGAAGATAACACCTATCAAAATAATTTACAAAGATACTTTGACTTTTAAAAAATTCCCAATAAACAAACAAATGTAATTTTGATCACAAAATTTTGCTAAGAGTTTTTACTTGAAAGCTTTTAGTTAAAAAAATATTACATACTTTCTTACTCTTAATCTTGTTGGAATAATCATCACTAGAATTATATCTTTCTTTAATATTTCTCTAACTTTATTTTGAACTTCTTGTACATGTTCCCATATTAGATTTCTATAATAATGTTGATGAGTTTCAAGAATTTTTTCTATTTAAGTAATTGTCATATGTAATTATAAATATTTAAAATAGTAGAATTGAATATTATTTCGTCTTATTGGAAGTAAATTTTAGACTCAAAATAAAATTATAGAAGTACAAAAAATAATCTATTTATGACCTAAAAATTATATAAATATGCACCATCAGAAAATACCCAATTAAAAAGTCTAGTTTAACGGTTTAAAAACCATAACTCATATAAATTGTTATTCTCAAGAATCTATATTATAAATATTTATATTAAATTGTTAAGATTTAGTACTGGTTTATTAATAATAACTTTAAGTTCCGTTTAAATTAGACATATAAGAAAATATATAAAAGTATAAATATAAGGAACTCGAAGGAAAAAAATATCTTCTATTTGAATTATTCAAAAGTGATAAAAAAACTTCAACGACTATAACAAATATAAATCCAGATAAAATAAAACTAATGTAAAAAAAATTATATCAATATTCTTAATTCTTTTTTTTTATTTTTCAATTTTTTATATTACTTTGTATTTTCGTATTCTACACATCCCTAGACAAGAATTACAAGAAAAAAAATTCTCAAATTTTGTTATTTATATACAAAAATCTTAAATACTACTCCATCTTTTCCTAATAATTCACAACCTATTTTTCTTTAGAAAAATAATAGAAATAATTATAAAATAACCATCACATCTTTATTCCTTTCATTATAATTGATGAAAAAACTTGTATAAGTGGTTTTTTGATAATTGAGTCGTCTTAATTTTTAAAAATTAATTTTTTAGAAATTTGGTATGACAATTTTTTAAGTGTGGGTAATGATGTTTCTAACAAACCACTAAAAATTAAAAAGTTGTTTGGTTTCTATCTTTAAAAATTATACTTTACTTTCAATAAAATAAAATAAAAAGCATGGTATAGTAATCTTTAAAAAAGTTTTCAAAAGCAAATATTTATCATTTTTAAGTTTTCAAAACTAAAACATATCTCTAAGTTTTTTTTTTCTCTTTATATTATTTATGTTCTTTCTTGCACTTTAACAACTAGCTTCTTTACTCTTTCAATTTGAAAAATAGTTTTGCAAATTATATTTAAAATAGTTTAAAATATATAAAACAAAAAGACAACTAAATACCCTCTAATCCTTTTCACCCATAAAAATTATTAGAGTTAAATTTGTTTAAAAGGAATCAAACACACTCTAAACGCTTTGCCTATTCATAATTGGCTCCTAGTTTTGTATTTGAATGCAAGAGAAGAAATAAAAGGGAGGAAAATAAAATGCTTTAGTTAATCCTTGTCTAAAACTTTCGAACAATAAGAGAAAAGATACTAGGAATTATCATGAAATCCTAAAAGGAATTTTGCAAGTGTCTTAAAAAGTGCAATACAAATTATTATATATAGAATAAAAACAAAACTATGCCTTATTCGTGAGCTAAACTTACGTGATTAAGATAATTAATTGCAAGTTTATAACTTTTTTCATGATTTTATTCTTCTTCTATCTTTTATTCCCACTTCCAAAGGTATCGCACAGATTTTTCTTTTCCCTATTATAGGTAGAGCTTTAACTGAAGTATGAAAATGAAAAACATAATGAAAACAACCTGAAAGCGAAAGCGAAGGTATAATTTATTAAGTTGGGCTCTCATCATTTGAAGGTGACATTGAAACTGAAATTTGTATTTCCTATTATTTAGTTAATAAAATTTTTATAAGAAAAAATTAAATTAAATTTCGACCACATATATACTATTCTCAAAATAATATTTATTAAACTGGATGGTTTAACACAGTGATTATACATCATTTACTCATACATGCCGAGAATAAGTTGTATTCTAGAACATATGTTTTATTTCATTGTATTTAAAATATAATGATTTTTTTTATTATATATTACTCTAGTTATGTAGTTTTACTTCAGGTGAAACTTCTAACTTAAACTTAAATTTTTAATCTAAATTATTTTTTTATCATTTTTGTTCTTATCAAAATATTTTAGGTTTAAGTATTACAAGTAAGATTATTTTTAGTCTAACATTTCTGTTGGTGTTTCAGTATTTCTAGTGTTCTCAGTGTCTCGGAGTGAAGAGTACTTGTAAAAACACTATAACTATCAAGTTAGTAAAATACTAAGAGTTCTTAAAGTGACAACAGTATTATAAAAAAAAAATGTTCTTATTTATACTAGTTGATAGTGGATGTTACAAAACTTTTGTTTATTGACGTCCATAATTAATGAAGATGTCAAGAATATTAATCTAGATTAATTTAAGATCTTATATTTACTTATTAATTATTTTAAATTAAAATAGTTCCTTATCTTCCAACATATATGGAGATGATGACTTCAGTTGTATTGTTCGTATCCCGTTTATAATATCTCAGATCATGATAAATCGATCGAGCATCTCATGATCTAACAAAGATATAATGATATGGTATAGTTTTTATTAAAATTTTGAAAGGACACACTATTGTTCAAATCTTTTTTTTTTTCTTTTCTCATCTCTTCCAGTTTTGTTGAAATCTACAGACTTTTTGTAGATTTTGTCTTTGGTCGAACTTTTAAGGGAGATTCTTGCCTCTTAGGCGTGTGATACAGCTAGTAATAACTCACTATCTAGGATAGGTAGTTCATCCCACTACCAAGGATTCCTTCCAAACTATCATAATTTGTGCATCCAGCTTTAAAGTTTTGGTTGATACACAAAAAGAATATGTCAACAGACCTAATCCATAAGTTTTTATGTATCAAAATTTTGCAGGAGAAAGATTTGCCTTTTCTCACAATTATGTGGGGTAATTTAGCATGTTTTATGGCACAATTTAGTTGAAGAATATTTTGGATTATGTGCAACTCGAATAAAGGGTATATCTATGTATAAATTCTTGATTTTGTATTGTAGAGATAAGAAACAGAGAGAATTACTCTTCATTGATATTAAATGAATAATATCAAATATCATATGCTCAATCAAATATTTATTAAATTAATAACATTGATGATTGAGATATTTAATAACATTAATCAATTATTAAAACCATGAAATAATTGTAATTATTACATGACTTCGTTTTAATTGTGTGGTTCTTCTTAGTCCTTAAAAGAATATGTAAAACTTAGTACTAAAAAACAAAGGTGTTACTTCCTTTTCGTTCACTCCATCAGTATTGTTATTTACCTGTCAAATGGAGGACATGAAACCAACTAGCATATGTGATTAATGAATCCATTTTTGCAAAATAAAATATTTATTATTGAAATGTGAATTTTATTTTTATAAATTATTATTAAATCCTTAAAGTTGACTAGAAAAGGAACTGTAGGTTTGTTTTCTTTGAGAAACAAATTAGTTGACATGTTTTTTTGTAGGCTGGATTGTGTTCATGCAAGAAGCTATGAGTTTATTTTCCCAAAAAAAATGAAAATGTTTGATAAATGATGAGGTGTGTAATTATTCATTAATTATAGGTCGTAGTTCCTGGTGGTGTACGTAAATAAAAATAGTAGAGAAAGATAAAATAAAGATCGATACTTTTTAAGAAACATAATTATATTTTTAGGGGGATAATTTATTATATTCATAACTTAAACATATTGTGTCAAATTGAAATCTAATTAAAATATAAATTAGGTTAAAACAGCCATATTATTCACATGCACTTAAACAAAAAATACTTTACACAGCCATCTAATTATTGATCACCATTAATATAACTTTTTAAATATAACTAAAGATAACAATCTTACCATTTATAATCATTTGTGATTAAATGTGAATGTAAAATTATTTTACATTATCAATATTCAGTTTTCTTCTTAAATTAATTGTTACTATATTTGAATTATTTAATAACATTAATCAATAATTAGAGCTGTGAAATTTTTGTAATTATAATATCAATTACGGCAAAAATTACCTATCAATGGTATATTAAAAATTAAGTTTTAACACTACAAAAAAAAACAATCCCTTATAGTGAAATTATCCGTTTATTCTTAATATATAAAGATGATAAAAAAAAACACAATTTTAGAATAGATAAACATTGAATATAAAAAATATATAAAAAAAATCCAAGCATCTGAGTAATAACAAATATCTCCCACGTTTAAGTGAATTACAAGACGAAGAATAAAAAATCTTGACGGTGCCATAATTGGAATAAAATTGACATGTGCGATCAAATGTTGGATATGTATTAGAGACACTGATAAAAATCAATATTGTGACAAAGGCAAACAAGGAAACATTCCCAACAATAGAACGTAAAAATCACATAAAAGGGTTCCTTTTGAGAAATGATGTAAAGCCTCATGTTCGATAATTTCTTCACTTATTATATACCTTTCATGGGATAAGATGCCTTGTGCTTAATCTATTTTATTCTTTCCATTGTACGTTAAAACATGTTTGTGGTCGAGGCTCCACGTTATACCGGTGAACTCGTGAGTTTCGTGAAACCAACAACGTTGGTTGAGCATTGATGCAGCTGGAGTTATGAACACAACCACTAATAAATAGTGTAGACATATAGAACATACATGCATATTATTTGAATATATTCTTTGTATATGCTAAAACATCAAGCATTTTCACTTCATTTATTTATTTATTTATATATATATATATATATATATATATATATATATATATATATATAAGAAAAAGATATTTTTCACA
>Ga0209700_109742_pt1 | contig 10753 bp, 1 predicted proteins | sample SiratroredBW_FD_187528 | JGI IMG/M metagenome (GOLD analysis project Ga0209700, IMG submission 187528) | Root nodule microbial communities of legume samples collected from California, USA - Siratro red BW (SPAdes) (version 2) | ecosystem: Host-associated > Plants > Roots > Nodule | place: USA...
AGTTTGAAGTTTATCAAGCCTCCAAGTGGGAGATTGTTGGGCTTTGTGGAGGCTTGATTTGAGTTAGGCCCAATTAGACAGTAACCCTAGTTTCTCCCTATAAATACACAACTTGTATTTGTAATCTTCAGCAATCACAAGTGAATAAAATTCTTCCTGTTGCACGTGGATTAGGGAAACCGAACCACGTTAAATCTTGTGTGTTGCCCGTGTTCCGTTCTTTCTTCTATTCCTTGCAGATTATTTGTGTGTGTTGTTTGTTTAAGACTCATCAGAAAGATAAAACTATTATTTTCTAACCTGTTAGTATAAAAACTTCTTAGCTATTATTTGGCAACAATCATGGCTAAAAAGTTATTCAATAATGAGAAAAAACGAAAACCATTTTAGATTGTAACCAAGCGTGTATTTATGTCAACTGATTTTGATTAAACTCGCATCTCCGAGGTTGTTTATGAGTTTATTTACATTGCTAAATGAAAGCACGATAGCATCTGACAAAAGTAAACCGACCCACTTCAAATTTTGTTGGGTTGAATGCTTATTCAAAGTCCATTAACGCACTTTAATCTATTTGGCTCGCAGAACTCTCTCCGCCTAATGCAGAATGTTTTTGTCCTTTCCACACCCGGGTATGTCACGAAATTCAGAATATTTCACAATTGTAAATTTATAGATTATTCGTATGCGTTTGGAAGTATTTATAGCCGGATTAACCAATTTCGTTTACCAAATGAGCTTTATGAAAAGTTATTGTTTATAAAATTTAAAAATATTTATCAAATATCGATTTTCTTTATAATTACTAAATATTTGATATGAAATATTATGTTATAAATCCAATTAATAAATATTTGATCATAAAATATTATGTCATAAACTACTAACCTTAGGTAGGTTAAGGTAACATAATTTAGAATCATCGTCAAATATTCAAGTATTGTTTTTAAGTTTGGAGGTTCATAAAAAAAATATGTATTTAAATTATCTTTGGGGTTAATTCTTAATCGATATAATCTTAACTCTTAATCGATGTGAGATTATTAAGCATATCAAAATATTGGTCCATAGTCAAGGTTTAAGGAGAATGACTATTATCTTTGAAACCACTTTTCTATTTCTTCACTTGAGGGTTAAGGAAATGAGAATTGATTTTTGAAACATCTTCATTACCATAAATGATGTCAATGTACTAATTCTAAGTTCATTAAGACAACATCGTTAAAGCTTAATCACCGCATATTGTCTACTTTGAAACTCGAAATTTTCATCACGATCATGTATCCTTATAAAACGTCTCAAACGGTTAAGGAAAACATGTATATTTAAATTATCTTTAGCCTGGACTCTTAAACTATATGAGACTATTAAGTATATCCAAAGAAAATTTCGTATCAACAAATAATTTTGGTCTATCACCATCTGAATAAATCTTAAAAGTTAAAACTCTTTTATAGTTTTGAAAACATATTTTATGGACCATTTTCATAATTTAAACATTGAAAATATAAAAAACTAACATATTAAAATTTATTTTTAACAAGTGAATATCTTAAAAAATAATTTTAATCAAGTTTAATTTTATAGATCACTTTTCATACTTTTTTTAAAATTTAATATAAAATATCAAGTAGATGCTGACAATAAGAATATATTAAATTACCAACATATAAAAAAATAATGCATTCAATCTCAAAATAATAACATATAAATAAAAAACATTGTCAAAGTCTTTTATTTTTTCTTTTGATGTCCATTCAATACAAAGTTATCACATAATTTCTTTTTCTAATACTAATTCTATGAGAAAAGTGTATATTTTTTCTTCGTGGATGAATTAATTTAAAAAACTAGTGATGTCCTAGTTATAGTATTTTTAGTTAAAATGTAGATTAAACTTTATGTTATATGTACGTGTTTGTTAAAATTTTAATTGTTTAGTTTCATTTATAAAATTTTATTATCTCTCTAAATTTACTTTTTCAATTTCTCTCTAACTTTTTTTCTCGGATTCCGAATATCTTTTCTCTTAAGAAAGGTCAAAAATTAAAAGGTAGCAAATATGAGAGCAATTTGAATCAATTACATTGTGTTTTTGAGTAAAATTTTCTTTTTCTTAAATCCCTAGTTTTTTCTTTTGCTTTTCGGCTTTCCTGAATCAAGATCTTGGGATCAAATTAGGACCATTCTAACTTTGTTTGGTTTATTACTTTTATTAAGACCACAAAATAAAAGGTAAAGAGAGTTAATAAATTTAATTAGATTTAGTTGTTCTAAATTTTGAGTTATAGTTTGGTTCTGAAGTTAATCAATTGAAAGATGATTGTAATATTTAGTTTTTGTTCTGAATAAAAATTAGTTTGGTATAAAAGCAAATTGACATATTGTGAGACCGACTTAAGGTATTCGTTTGTTGTACTATGGAATCGATTTGGAGTACTTAGATTATCTTCTACAATCTAGATAAAATCTCTAAGTCAAACATCTCTTTGAACTCAATTGGAGAAAGGTACCTGCTAAGGCACTTTGAGGATCAAATTAGTTATGAGTATGAATGAAAGGTAATAAAAATAGTAGTCATACCAGTGGGGGTATCTTCTTATTTATAAGAATGGTGTTGGGCCATTTTACTATTCATCAGACACATTCTTAGACCCAATATAATAAGCCTCATTAGCAACATAATACCTTATTAGAAATATAAATTTGTATTTGATCTTGTTAAGCAGGTTTATTGGATTTGTTTCATGGATGAGATGATGAAATAGATAGGTTTGTCTCTCTCTTTCCAGGAGTGGTCTCAGACCGACGTTCCGTAGAAGAATTCTTCTCAGTCTTCTCGACCTACATTATAGTTTTGATTGTAAAAAAGTTGTTGAACAAGTTGAAAATTTTAAAATTTTAAGTAGAGAGAGTTTGAGTTGGTATAGATGTTATATTAAATGTTTGAATTAAAAGGGTTATTATGTTTAGCTAGTTGATATCAATGAGTTTTTAATGATTCAGTGTATTGTTAATTGTTGGTTTAAACTTATTAAAAATAGTTGAATTTGTAGAAAATAATTTTATTAAATTTTGGGCAACTTTTGTGTTTGTTACATGTTTGGATTCTGTTTGATTTTATTTTTTTTTTTGAACTGGGAAATTTTCACTCAAGCCAAAATTTGAGTGAGACAGGTCTCTTTCAACATGATTTTTACTCAAGGGAAAATCTAAACAAGACAAATCCCTCCTTTGAACATGATTTTAACTCATGCAAGGATTATGTGATAAGTTTTTTTTATATCATTGAACTTTATATGTTGTTTACATGAACCTTTTATAAGTGTTGTTATGCTTTGTGGGTGTTATTACCCTTTTATGAGTTTTGTGGTAAGATTGTTTAGGAAGATTTTTAAGGCTTAGATATTAAGCACAAGACTCATTAAGAAAATGAGATAACTTAAGTTTATTAGTATCATAATCACATAAATTAAGATAATTTGGTGACTAGTAATGGTAGGAAGAATAACATAAAAGTAGATACAACATCAAAGTGGATTTATTATACCACTTTGAAATAAGGGAGTTGATGATGTACTCCAATATGCTACTATGGATTAAATGTTAATATCTATTGAAATAGTCTTTTTTTGATAATAATATGTATGTGTGATGTGTGTGCACATGTATGTGTGTGTGCAAGCAGGTTTTAAAGATATTATGATAAAGATACCTATGAAGATATCATGGCAAAATGGGATATCTTAGCTTCACTACTACCCTAATCACATATATTAAGGCAATCATTTGGTGAGAAAAAATGAATTATACTACCATGGAGTTAAGGATGTATTCCAAAATACTCTTTATGTATTATATGTTAGTTTTTGTTAGGACATCCTTAATCCTATGATTTTATAAGCACTAAATGTGAGAGAAAAATATAATTTATTTGTGAATGTGATTTGGAATTGAAATGAGTTTTATAGATACATGTATTTTGTAATTGTTGAATTTTATAACATTAACTCTCGATTGTCTGTGTGGAGACTATTGTAATTATATATGATATGAGCATATAATGATACAAGTATTAGAATTAGCAAATATACAAAAAGTGATTAAGAGATTTGTTATTATTTAATTAATTTTGGGATTTGTAATTCAATGTTTTGTTATTATATAGGTTTTGAATGATAAGTACATATATTTATAAATATATAGTTTCTTATGCTTAGAAATAGTAAAACTCTTGGATGTTACATTGTTGTTTTTTTTTCATAAAAAGATAATATTGCATGAGTGTTGGTTTAGTCAATCAAACAACCTATTTGTTTAGATACAAAAATTCCTTATGATTTAAACGTTAACTTGAATGAGAAGTTTTTTTTTTATCATAGATTAAAACTTTGGCTTCTCACTCTTTTTGCTCCTTAAGTGATGAGCTCTAAAGCATCTCAATCAAGTTCTCATAACCACACTTATTTAAATGCAATTCACTTTCTTGCTTTAGCGAAATTTTAACACTAAAATAAGAACTTCTTTTGTTTTTAACTTTTTTTTATTTTCTTCTTTTGATTTCTTGCAAAAATTATAAAAATAAACTGAAGTTAAACTATTATATTTATCTTTGCTTTTTAGAGAAGTTAAACTATTTAAATGTGGAGAACAACCATAATTTTGAAATAAAATTTACTGGACGTTTAGATATTATTATCCTATTTATGTCTCTAACAAGTATAAGAATAATATCCCTTGTGCATATTTCTTTTTGATGTTTAAGAAAAGTAGTTGCTTCCTATACAAAATGCTTCTTATATTTAAAAAATTCTCAAAATATTAATAATGTCCTTGTTATTTTTTATATTAAATAATTTTTTTCACATTTATATAAATATCTCTCTCATATTTTTTTAACAATAATAAAAATAATATTGGATGTTGTTAAGATATTTATAATAATTTAACAAATTCAGTTTAACATATTATTTTCAAATATTTAGTTTTATGATAATTAATTCAATGTTGTTTGAAAAAAAAATATAGATATTTCTTAATATTTATTAGATTTCTTTTATTATTTATCAAGAAAATTTGTTAATATTTATGAGAGAAATTAACAACTTTTTATTTAATTATACTTATATGTGACTCAGCATGAGAGAGAGAAAAAATCATTTAATAAATAAATTTTAAAATAAAAATAATAAAGAAATTGTTACCATATTAAAAATTTATTATGTGCAGAAAATACATATAGTATGTATGGTGCACCAAGCAACTCTCTTTAGGAAATAAGATAAACAAGATGCTCAACATTATTTATATATATATATATATATATATATATACGTGTTGTAAATGCATTTTAATTCTTGGATCATTAGATAATTGAGTGTCATTCTTTTACAGTTAACATTTACTTCAACATTTTATGCATCTAGATTAATTAAGTTGAAAGATAAAGAATGTCAATCTATACGGATTTGTTAAATATGAAAATTGAATTAAAGTTTGAATGTACATTGAAAGATGGACGTACATTACATCAATAAATAAGAACAGTCTAACAGTTATATTTAAATTATGTTTAAATTATGTTGTATTCTCACAACTTTTCACAGTACAGGTCCCATCAACAACCTTGTATGTATGTCTTAGAAGAGACAACGTTGTCACGCGGTTGAATTCATCGTAAAAGAAGTTCGCAGTAAACATGAAAAATGTTGTACAAAGGTAATAGAGATAAAAACACGTAAGATAGAGGGTTCGAAAACTTTTACCAAATAAACAAAGTTAAGGCGTGTATATTTAAAGCATGTTTGAAATACGAGTGAGAGGAAAGTGAAGAAAGAGAAAACTAGATCAATTATATATATATATATATAGAGAGACTTTCAATAGATATTTTTTTTTTTTGGATAATTCTACTTAATGTTAAGTGTACTGTAAGTAATTTCGTATTTTATACTATTTTTATTTTCTTAAAAAGTATTTCACTGTACTTATTGTTGTAGTTAGATAGAAGTTCTTTTAATAATCATTGACTGTTTCACTTAATTACTTTAATAAACAATAATTATAAACAAATATTTTTAAAGTATATAAAAGGTTAACTTTTAAATCAATTCACCATTCTCTTGATTTAAGATTTAATCGTTCATACTTTTAAAAAAACAATCAATGTAATTAAAAATTTTATATAACTCTTGTTACAATAAAAATAATTACTAAAACATAAATTATGTAAAATTGTAATATAATATGTATATAAAGAATAATTTATTTTTTAATCATCATTAAATTATACAATAAAACACTTTTAATTTCTTATCATCAATGCTTATTATGAATAGTTTATTGTAATTGTAGAAACTAAAAAGAATTTATTAATAAAAAATAAGAACATAAACAAAAAAAATGAATAGTTTATTGTAGATTAAATTAAAAAAAATAGTCGATGAAAATAAGAATATAAAAGATAAAAGAAGTAAGAAAATGTAAAAAGAATAATTATAAGAAACAATCTCTATTATTAATTTGTATAGATTTGCGTGCATGCATAGAGAATCCAAACAAGACTTCCATTAACAGCACTAAGTTATCTCCTATGGTCCCTTGGGATGCGTTATCAAGTAATCCAAGTTAAGATAAAAGTCACAAAGATATGTAATTACTACTAGTTATCAGTAAAAATCACATTTTTTAACTAAACAAAATTTAGCAATTTTTATTCCTTTTAATAATATATTTTCCTAAAATATCTTAACTTTAATTAATATATGGCTTTTAATTATATCACTATAATTGGTATTGTGTGTTTTTATTTTGCAAGAGAGTTGTTTTAGAGAGAAGAATATTCAGAAATTAATTGAATACACTTGATTGATTTTCTCAATTTTAGTGTGTTTATTCTTATAGTTTATTTTTTTAAATGAAGGGTAATCTTATACACATATGATTAATTATTTTACTTAATGGCGGGTCAGACCAACAACTCCTGTTGCCTCCAAAATGTTGGTGTATGACAAAACACAATGACCCACTCCACAGGGTATAAAAAAGTTTTTAATATCCTGAAATGAATGGAGGAGAACTATTAACGCTCTAGTATTCCTTTTTTTGTTTAAGTAGAACTAGAGCTTTTATTTTTTTTCTAATTTCAAAATATTAAATTAGTTTACAGTACATTTTATTATATAACATAATAGAGTTTATTATTTTTTTTAAATGGAAAGAGTTTTAACCATGTAGTGATTAGTATATTATTATTTCTTTGACAATTGTATGAGTGTATCAAATTATTAAGCAGTAAAGTAAATAATTAAATTTTTTTAAGAGATTTACAAATGTTTAGTTAATGTAAATTTTTATTAATTTGGATAAAAACTTAAAAGCATATTGATTCATATAAATATAAATATTTGTGATAATTTATAATTTAAAATATCAAAGTTATCAGCTTAAACTTAAATTAGTGATGCGGATAAGAATTTACTGCGATTAGATTTATGAGCTTAACTCAATTGAGTTGTTTTTACTAATGTATAATATAGTGCGAGACAAGTTTTAAATCTTAATATAAAATATCAATTCCTTAGTTATTTTTATATAAGATTCGTATAAAAGGTAAGTGTTTAAAATGATTGAGATATAAACTTATGTTTAGATTCATCCTTAAGTTGTTCAATTTTAAAACCAAGTTTTAAAGACATTTTCTCATATTTAAATACAACAAAAACACATAAATATAAATGATCAACCATATAACATGAGTGCTAAGAATATACAAGTTATTTATAGATTTTTATTATAAAGAAAATATTATATAAAGATGAGATTCATTACATGAAATCTTAATAAAATGTATTAGGAATTCAAGTGTGAGTCTAGTCTCGTATTGAAAGTTGAACAACATATAAGAAAGAAGACCCAAAGTTGAATAACATATAAGAAAGAAGACCCACAAACCCAGTGTCTTAAGGTTTTGGGTTGAAGGTGGTATATTCCATATGTGAGTCTGACTCTTGTCTCATTCTTGTTTAATAATATCTGCCCCCTCGATTTTCCCAACAAGTGGTATGAGAGTCGATAGTATGTGGCGGTGACCGACTTAGACAAGTGCAATTTGATCCCTATATTGAAAGTCTTCCTGACCGAATTTTCAAGCAAGCATGTCCCATAATGATAGTGGTACTTTAAAAGGATGATTTGTGAGGTATTCGTATTTAAAAAATGTTTCCACTTGAGAGAGAATGTACTCGCACTTGAGAGAGAGATTGCTAGGAATCCAAGTGTGAGTCTAGTCCCGCATTAAATAGAAATGAGATAGTTGAGCAACATATAAGAAGAATACTCACAAACCCAATGTTTTAAGGTTTTTGGTTGAAAGTGGTGTCATTCTCTTGTGTGGGTATGTCTCTTGTCTCATTCTTGTTTGATATCCCTAGTATTTTCTCTTCGATCTTCTTAACAAAAGGGAGAGTTGGCTACTCTTATATATACATGGAGAGCACAAAAAAATAGTTAAAAGAATGACAAGATTGAAGTGAAAGTTTTCATAGAGCTCTTCCTTCCTGTAGCAATTCTTCCGCGATCTGTCCTTTCTTTCTTTTGTGGAAAAGTTCATTTTTTCTTTTAATTACATCTTTTCAACCACTCCAAAAAGGTATCTTCTCACTGGGTGAGGATAACCACTCGTTGGGAAAGAGACAAGTTTTTAAATAGTTTTTATTCGTTGGGATGGGAGTGATGATGGCCTTTTAGTTAGACGAATGTTATATTTTCTCGTTGGATGAGAGTGTTACTCGTTAGGCAAATAAATCCTAAAATGACTTCCTTATCTCATTTTCAAGCTTTCATATCCTTATAAAATTTATATATAAAATGTAATCACTTCTAAACCCGTAAAAAAAGTGTTAAAAATCTTAAATTTAGTATAAAATTAATAAGATATGTGACAAAAATACAAATTAAAAGATCCAATTAGCATAATAAAACAAGTTATTGCTACGCTTATCATGTATTAATTTGAAAATAATAAAGTAATTCAAGTCATTTATTTAGTTTTTGTTTATACTCTTCTATTTATACTCTTATATGTAGAGAAGCTTTTTTCATAAATACTTGAAAAGAAAAATAAAAAGCAAAATATATAATTTTTTCAGTAAGTTAGTAACTTATGTAGAAATAAAAATAATAATTGAGGTACTTGTAAAGAAAAATAAAAAGAGAAATATATAATTTTTTTTTCAGTAAGTTAGTAACTTACGTAGAAATAAAAATAATAATTGAGGAAGTTATATAATGAGTTTTTATAAATTAATTCTATGCATAGATGATTTTTACTAGTATGTTTATTTTTATCTTATGAAAAAATTCATTTAATTTTTTATTATTTTTTCAGAAAATATTTACGAATAAATTTTCTTCAAAACTAAGTTCTATGTACTTGATTGGTTTCTTTGAGCAGACATACGGAAAGAGTTTATACTTCAGACAAAGTTGGTACAGTAGAAATTTAGATATGATGAATCATAGTCAATCCATATAAAACATATAATATATATAATGTACCTTCTAATCTAAAAATTTTAAGACAATAAATTTGAAAATATTTCTTTTGTTCATCTACTCTATATTTAGATCATACTTAAACTTTATCCCCACCCAATTCCTAATTTTATATTTAAATTTATCAGCCCACTTTCAAAATTTGAAATACAAAGCAAAAAGAAAAAAAAAAGTATAAAGTAATCTAGAAAGAAAAGAGAAAATAGTTTTTTATATTGATCTAAAAGGCACTCTCATCCCTAACAATGAAGACATCGCAACCTATATTTTTGGTGGCTGTTATGATGTGTATTCCATATCAACAATAATATGTAATGTCTTTTTTAACAATTTTAGAAGTTTATCCCTATTGATCAATAACAATTTGACTAAATAATTCAAATTATTTTTCACGTAAACAAGTTAATATTATCTTGAACAATAACATATATAAAAAATATAATTTAAGCATATATGCAATGAGAAGACAATCTCATTTAAATAATTAATTTATAGTATTATATTAATATAGTTGCTAGATAATTATTTTATTTTATAAATATCAAATTATTTTTTTATTATATTGCACTAATTAAAGGGTGTTTTCAACTATATAATCAGTTGTTTAAAAATTTTAAAATTACTAAATTTGACTTTTATTAAAAGAATTAGAAATAGAGAGTAAACGTTTATTCCTTATTTTATTTAGAATTTTATCTTTTTAAAAAGAATTTCTCTAAATTCTTTTTATGTTTAGAGAATGTCACAACCGGGGTCACGACGGGGACGGCGAACAAAAAATAATTTTCGTTTTCAAAACAGAGGAGTCGCCACCATAGTTTATTAGGAAAAATTATGGAAAACCAAAAACAAGATAAGGCAAGTTTGCAAACCGGATTTAGAGTTCGGGAGTCGGTTACGTGTGGGGAAGGTGTTAGCACCCCCACAACGCCCGTCCTAAGACGGTACCTTTAATTAAATAAGTAATCTGAGTGTGATTTTTTTAAAATATTTATTTTCCCAAGAAAGAGATTAAATAAAACAAACAAAATATTTTTTTTGGTTTTAGGGAGCCCGACAAGGTTTGACCTTGCTCCTACGTATCTCCATTTAAGGGTGGAGAATCAGGGTTACGTAGTTCTTTGATGATAAGATTATTGGTTGTTTTGATATTTTGAAAATTTTGGGAGCTTGAAAAGGCTTGGGTTTGAAAGTAGGG
>Ga0209700_109744_pt1 | contig 10745 bp, 5 predicted proteins | sample SiratroredBW_FD_187528 | JGI IMG/M metagenome (GOLD analysis project Ga0209700, IMG submission 187528) | Root nodule microbial communities of legume samples collected from California, USA - Siratro red BW (SPAdes) (version 2) | ecosystem: Host-associated > Plants > Roots > Nodule | place: USA...
AGGGGTGAAAGCACTAAGTGGTTCATTCAGTTCAAATAAGTGTTTCGCTGTGTGTAATTTAGGAACACAGAGACTTGTCTAAGGGGTGAAAGCACTAAGTGGTTCGCTCAGTTGAAATAAGTGATTCGCTGTGTGTAGTTTTGGAACACACAGACTTGTCTGAGGGGTGAATGAACTAAGTGGTTCGCTCAGTTCAAATAAGTGGTTCGCTGTGTGTAGTTTAGGAACACACAGACTTGTCTGAGGGGTGAAAGCACTAAGTGGTTCGTTCAGTTCACATAAGTGGTTCGCTGTGTGTAGTTTAGGAACACACAGACTTGTCTAAGGGGTGAAATCACTAAGTGGTTCGTTCAGTTCACATAAGTGGTTCGCTCAGTTTAGATAAGTGGTTCGTTGTGTGTAATTTTGGAACACACAGACTTGTCTGAGGGGTAAAAGCACTAAGTGATTCGCTTAGTTCAGATAGTGGTTCGTTTAGTTCAGATAAGTAGTTTGTTCAATAATTTTGAAAAAAATGTAGCACATAATAAAACTACGAACAGAAAACCCATCACGAAGTGATCTTTCTATTATAAGGATGCCATTGGCGTACGTAATGGAAGAAAACATGGAAACCAGAAACCCAAAATGCAACAACAAACCAATATTCTGTATACATGCATAACACACCAAGCATAAAGGATGCACATAAACGTAATCTACAACGACGCACAGATCCAAACCAACAACCAAAAACCACACCAATATTTTGGGTTTCTTGAACATAAAAAAGACAACACATTGAGAGAACCACCAGTAACCATAAAAAGCACACGACGAAACGATTATGAAACATGAACGAAACACTCATACAAAAACCACCAACAATGTTTCATACCAACAACGGATGAGAGAACATACACAGTTTAGGGTACACAGCACGGTAGGAAACACCACAATGACGGTGGTCTTGCGGCCGGAAAAACGAAGGCGGATCTGTGGGCAGAAGGAACAGAAATCTTGTTGTTTCGTCTGTTCTTTCTCCTTCATAGGATGCGGGGTTAATGAGTGCAATGAGAGAATGAGAGAATGAGATCTGCTTTTCCCTCTCAAATTGTCCTGCATTTTCAGATAGCAAATGACAAAAGCAACCCTTTGCAAAAAGACAAACATGAACCACGTAATCAGAAAACCATCTGTGTTTCTCTTTCTTTGCCATGCAGGACGACACTGCCACGTCGGAGTGTCAAATGGAGGTAAGAGAAAAAGGAGTGTCAAACTATCATTTTCCAAATAAATAAAGGAGTAACCTAAAGGTTATATAAAATAAAAAATAGAACACATTTGGATGTTTAATTCATAATAAAAATGAAAAAAATCAATTAATCATATAAAAAACTACAAAGCAACATAAGCACGAGGCCATGAAAGATACAAATCATACCCTATTCAATAGCTGGCTAACAAAGCTAAAGCTAAATCATTGCAAACAAAATATCACTGTCCAATTTTGTTCTATCATCACATTAAATGAATCGCTTTTTTTTAACCAGTTAAAATACTCTAAGAAACGAGCAATACGTCAAAAGAAAATTAAAATCTGAATTCAAGAGAAAGAATCTTACAATTTAAGGAACTGGACCCTAGAAAATGGAATCAAACAAAGTTGTTGTGCTCTTAGCTAAAACTATCCATGCAACAACCTAAACTATGCATGGATATGTAACCACCTTTTTGGATATACAATAAATGAGATGGATAATTACACTTACCCTTTTCTGAGGTTAAAAAGTGGTTATACATAAAGTTTGCTTCCTTCAAAATTTGAAAATAATTCACCATTATATAAAAAGTTAATGGTATTAATTCAATTTCTCAATTATGATCTTTTACATCATTATAATTATTTAAACCAATATTTATTAAAGTTATAATGGTATCAAATGATTCATGTTTTAATATTAGAAAAATATATTACATCAATTTTTATTTTAATGTTTAAGTATCAATCAATTTTAAATTATTAAATTATGTATATATAATCTATATAAAAAATATATTTAACATTTGGTTAGATCTAACCATACTAAATGATATCTTCATGTAACATTAAATGTGTATATTTTTTTTATGCAATGTTCTAATATGCCATATAACATTAAATGTGTATATTTTTTTTTATGCAATGTTCTAATACATGGCATAACTTATTACGTATGGGTCAAATAATTTTTTCTTAAATTGGAGTAAAGGGTAGTACTTAATAAGGATGATTGTCTTTATATAACTGTGATTTTGTCATTTTAGAAAAATAGGGAAGAAGATTGAAGCAATTCCTCGAAGTTTAAATTGATTCAGAAAAAAAAAATTAGACAGAGAGGAGAAAACAAATTGTATTTTTAATTGATAAAAATCAAAAGAAGGAACAACCAATGAAAGAGGTTGAAGTGTACAATTGTTCTATCTAATTAGTCATGCATTTTGTTATCAGAAAAACCAAATTTTTTGGAACCCAACCCCATTACACCTTGTAAAAGGCCTTGAGATTCATGATTCATCAAATATGTGATTGGCTATAAAATGAAAGGCAACTCTGAATTGGCAACAACATGAGAGCTTGAGGAAAACACTTATACACAATTGAGAGATAACTGGATTCTCCTGTCATGACTGGTAGAAATTGTTTGCCTAGACAAGCTGCAATTCTTTTTTATTTGATCAGCTCATAAATTGTAGATTGAATACCATGGTGAATGAGAATTAATGCTGCTACTCCTCTGATTTGATCTTAATTTGATTTAAAAAGTTAGAAGTGTTCATGAAGCAATATCTGTGTTCTGGAAAATCCACTGTGTCTTGCTTGAGGACAAGCAAAACCCTAAGTTGGGGGGAATTGATAAGTGTCAATTTCTAGCCTTTATTCAAATGCAAATTTGGGTGATTTGATCCCTCAATTGTCAAGAATAAGCATTTATTGTTCTTATTTTACTCTTGAACTAATTGAATTATGCGTCACCACCTTCAAATTGGTAGAAGAAGAATTTTAGAAGATTTTGTGAAGAATTAGAGGAGAAACTGATTTTGAAAAGAAAGAAATGCTCTAGCTAGGAAGAAAGCTTACACAAAAAGAAGAGGAGGACTATTAGTGGCGGAGTGCTTAAGCGCAACATTTCGACTAAGCTAGAACTCACTAAAGGCCTGTTGACACAGTACCTCAATGGAGACAGAGGTATAAAAGAGGGAAGGATCTTCTTGGGGAAGAGAGTTGGCGGCTACAGTAACCTCTAAAAGCAATTTTTCTTTGCGTGTATAGCTACCATGAGTAGCTAAGTTCATTTTATTTTGGGATTAAATATAATTTTCTCATACTTGATATATTCTTACTGTTTATGTTGATAATGCATGGTTTATTCAGTGCTTGTGTTCTCACTGTGTGCTTAATGCTTGGTTCATTTGCGTGATGATTTCTTGAATCAGAATTTTAGAATTAACTGGGAATTAGTTTAGATTTGAAAAGCTTTGAGAATGCCCATTACTGTGTGATACCAGGAATGGATCCCATTTTAATGGCTGCTTTGAACAACTGTGCCTAATGCGGGTTAAAACTCCATGAAAGCTGGGGAAACAGTATCATGTAAGATAGCCTATGAATTTTAATGCATGAGGGATCAGCTTGAATGACATTTATTTGTGCAGAGGCAATGATAAACTAATGTATTGTTAATGTTTTCTGGCAAAGAATACAGAGAGTAGAGTTAATGAGTTCAATCCCAAGATAATCCTCTATAATTTCATCAATCCTTGTTTTACTACATTGTTTCTACAAATTCAGAAAACTTCTCTGCATTCTATTCTGCATCAAATTTCCCTAATACTCTAATCTTGAACTAACTTTGCCAGTTGAAGCTCGACTAATATCATTCCCTTTGGATTTGACACTCGTACTTATTTTATCTATATTACTTTTAACTTGGTACACTTGCTAAAAGAAGTCAACAACATCCATGCTAAAACATGAGCGATATTGAGTGATGCAAGTAATCATGACTCCCTGTTTGAGTGTCAATTAAGTGATATCAATCCAAAAATTATGTTTTTCTAAAGAACAAATCATACAATTTCCTTTCGAATACTTTATACCGTATGAAAATACACCAAAATTATATTTACAATCCAACATTTATATGTCATTCTTATACTCTAAATAAGCATTCTTATTTTCTTAATAGTTATATAGATAGATATATAGTTCATTCTCTACATAGAATCATACTAATATCGTTTTTCACACATCTAAACAATATATAAACTATAATTAACTCTCTTTTTATCTAGTGGTAGTATGTTTACTACCAGAATTTCTGATTAATCTTTTGATACTTTTTATACAAGAAACAATCCCTCGATCACAATTCTATAAAAGAAAAAAATAAAAAATAATTTATTAATAACAATCGAATCACTTATCCAATCAATAATCAATTTACTTTATTTTTTTATCTTGTTATTTTCTTAAATATAATATGATAACACATTGCAAATTATCTTTATATTTTAGAAAAAACAAAGTAAAATTTAAAGAGATAAAATTTCTAGTGAAGAAAATAAAAAATGTTTTATAATCCATATATTTATAATTTTTTTAATTATGTATCCATTTAAAATTTATATTTATATTAACACATCAAGTTTTACAATCTTTCAAAAAGTTTTTTAAAAGTAATCCATATATATATATATATATATATATATATATATATATATATATATATATATATGTATAAATCGTATAAATTATTAGATAATTTTGTAATTGATATTTGATAGTACGTTGAAACTATTGGCATAGTTTGTTTCATAAGAGAGGTTTGTACATAATTATCTCTCCTTTCAACTTTTTCTTACAAAGTTGATTTTGTTCATATATTTTTATCTATGATTGAAGCTCACTAAATTAATGTTATTCAGACAACTTCCATCGAAATCACTTTATATGTGTAATTATCAAAATGAGTTTAAAGTTTTTAAATAAAAAAAGTAGATAGAAGGATGTTTGATACGGAAAATATTCATTCTGAGATAAAGTAAAAAGCAAAAGCAATTCAATTATTGATTCAAACAAGAAAAAACCAAGTTCAGCTCGCAATCGACTTTAAATTGATGTCTCATTAACCGTACAAATACAAAAATATTTCAAAACTTGTTTTACTTTCATGTTGGTGCTTGGGTAAATATCCAAATTTTTAGTACCAATATTGTTTATGATTAATCTCTATATTTGCAATAAATTTTTTTAATATTTTTTATAAAATTCAAATTTACTTATTTCTGATCTCATCATTTAAAGAAATTTAGTCCATTTTCACTCAAATTAATAAGATATTATTGATTCGTTATATATTATATTAATGAAAATAAGCAAAGGGAAAAAAGTATTTGAAAATGCAATTTTTATAGACATATGTCAATAGAAGATATATTTAGGTCTTGCTGTAAAAGACTCAATTTTATAAGAAAAAAAATCAAATTTAAATTTAATATATATATATATATATATATATATATATATATTCTCGGAAGAAGAGGATGTAGCATGACATATACGTGGCGACATTGCTTTTCTATCGGTTGAATTTGGCAACGCGCGTGGCAATCTTGCTTTGCATTCTTTCCAAGTGTTGCTAATTTATAGGTTTTACCTTAGTGGCTAGATAAACTTCAAGTACGTTTTATACTCCAAATTTCATTTTTTAATATAAAACTTCTTGTTATATCTCATCATTTATTAGGAAAAGTATAGGGTATGTTCTTTGAATAGTATTTAATGAAGTACTTAATATAAAATCTCATATTGAAAATTCTTTCCTTTCACAAATAATGAGAATTCAAGGTGTGAGATGTGTACAAATCAACATTAAAAATGAAAAACAATAAATTGTTAAAAATATTTTCCAGTATCACAAGATATTACACATTTTCTGAATAATTTTTGAGAGAAAAAACCACTTAGGATATTCTTTCTTTCATTTAGATGGTTACTTCTCTCCTCATCTACGTCTCTTTTCTTTTCATGTGATTCTTTATTAATGAAAGTTCATGACTTCTTTCATAAATTTCACCTAGAAAAATTTATCATAAATAATTTCTTTATGATAAAGATGCATGTATACATTATCTTAAAGTACAAATCTTAATTTTTAATTTACATCTTCTAATGTTTGAAAATTTGGACTAAACTCACATCCTCGTTTATTTTTTCCAAAAATATATCATGCGTTATCATTATAACATTTAATAATAAAATATTAAAAAATTTAAATATAAATTACAAGTTTCAAATAAAATAAAATAATCATGTATGTTGAATAATATATATACAAAAAATTCACAAATTTATTCCCTTCAAATTTTGGTTTCAACGTGCTATTCTATCTCTTATATAAGTTTTTAATTGCTGTTAGTGTTGAATATCCTTAATACAAAATATTATTTTTACGTATTAATATAGTATTACAAGAATGACCAACAATACTTCTCGTTTGTATTCTTCTCTAATCTTTTATTTTTTTTCTTTCTTGCTTTATCTTTCTTTTGCATACTCCTTCGTGACTTTAGTTTTTTCCTTTTCGCTTTATATTAGTGTTTGTATGTGTGTAAAATATTTCTTTTATATGTTAATATAAAACATATTTTTTTCATAATAATTATTTTAAAATTATATCCGAGAAAGTTATTAGTTAATCGCATGAAAGGTTTTATTCATAGAATTTAAGATGTGAGTAATTTGTAGGTGTTGTAGGTTTTATTGGTAGCAAAGAGCTTGATGTTGAAGCAATTTCTTTGATAGTAGTTTCTAGATGAAGGTCATGTCCAAAAATTAGGTTTGAAATAATGACGACAAGAATGGACCACCATCAACCACAATGTCAAGAAAGGTGAATGGATATTGTACAAAGCTTCTTTATGTCCGTTCACCTCTTCAATTAAGATTAATTGCTATATATTTTGGACATAGCTACTTGTAAAGTAGCAAATGAATCCAATGTTGGTTAAAATTAAGTAATAGTTAATTGACTTCTTTAATATTACATAGTCCTATATTTGAATAAAGTTTAGTTAAAGCAATGAATAATTCTTATCAATAAAAAACGATGGTAGTGAGTATTCAAATTCTTCTCTAGAGATATCTATAATTTGTGGGGAAAAAATGAAGAAATTTTGCTATATTACGGCAGAACCAACAATAGGTACCATTCATTTATAGTTGAGTTTCTTTTAAAATGTTGATAAATGTTTTATTTTGTGTGAAAAAATCTCTGTTAGAAAGTTGTATACTTGTTTTAATAATTGTTGCATACCTAAGGAACTCGGATAGAAAATATTGTGGTCAAAATACAAATATTTTAAAGGAGAGCGGTAATGAAATAAGGTAAAGAATGATATGCATCATTATTATCAATTAAAAATAATTTTAAATACATAAAAATATAATAAAATAATTTTACATTTTAATTAAGTTAATTAATTCTTAAATGTAATATAAAAAATAAATTATGATTAGATAATATAAAATTATTTTACACGGATAGTAACTTTTTAATCATCTATATACATATTATTTAATTCTCTTCAAAGGAATTTTTTATTTTATTTCCATGAAAAGGTAAAAATATAGAAAATAAGGTAGGGCATGACTTTAAGAAATACTTATATTCCCTTGACATATTTTTCATTATTTAAAATGTTAAATATATTTTAGTTTTTAAATAGATTAAGTGAATTACTTTTAGCCACGAACGTCGAGTTTAAACTATACATATATCTATAAAGCATGCATCTAATACTATATATATGTAATTAATATTTTATAGCAATATAATTAATATATAAAATTTTGAACTTTAACTTCACTATGTATATAAAAATATATATACACAACTAAAATACTAGGAAAATTAAGACAACTCCATACATTTATTTAATTCTTTTGATACTATCCAGAATATTATAGGATCTCATATTAAGTGTAATTATTCAAATATATATATATATATATATAAGCTAATTATTTAAATTATAATTGGTAAATTATGAGTTACATTATACTTATATTACATCATACATAAATTACAATTATAATTTATTATATACCATGTCATGTCTTTTTAGAATACTTATATTTGAAAATATTTTTAGGTTTAGTTTAAGAGGGATGAATTGAATTTTATAAAATGTATGTATGTATAAGTTAATTATTTAAATTATATTTGTAAAGTATGAGTTACATTATACTTATATTACATCATACATAAATTATAATTATAATTTATTATATACAGAAAAGGATAGTTTCTTTTGAGTTGATTTGATTAAAATATTAATCGATTTTCTTAATATAATGTTGTGAAATTATATAGTTATAAAAGTAATAAATGATTTTATAATTAGTATATGTACAAAGATTCAATGTTTTAATTTAAATGTCGAAAAGAAATTACTGTATAAGCTTAATTAACATATTCTTGTTATATATATAGAGCGTATTTTAAAATTGAAGCTCTTAAAAATTATTAAGCTAAATAAAAAGAATCCACATACATTAATATTTCTTTTTTCTTTACATTATAAATTTATTTTTTATCGATAATATATGTTATAAGAAATAGAACACCTAATTTGTTTTATTTATTTAAATTTTATCTCTACTAAAATTCCACGTTTTACAAATATTATTATTTTATGGCAAATTTCTTCCCAAAACCTTCTAATTAGTAATGACGTTCAAATCGCAATATAATTGAAGCTAATTGAACTGAAATTTTGAAAAAAAAAATCAAATTAAATACATATAATGTTAACATATTAAATAATATTTGTAATATCCTTTTAACAATTCAAACATATATTTAATTGTGATTATTTTATAGAAAATAATTCTTTGAAACAAAACTTTCTTAGAAAATTCTACCAAACGTTACAATTTTTGAAATGTCTTAGAAGTTTGCGTTATACAATATATGACATTGCTGTATCTCTTTACGATTTGACAAAAGAATGCAAAAAGATTGACAAACAAAACGAGAGATGATTTTGTAATTTCTTTGGTAAAAATTGAAATAAAAAGAAGGTTAATTATGTGTATAAAATGATAAATATATTCTTAAGAAAATAAAGAAGTGTGCAAAAGGTAAAGTAATTCATGGTTCCTTCAGTGAGTGTGAAATAGGGGAAGAGAGAAAGAAAAGAAAAATGCATATTTAAACAACGCCATCTATAATCGATCATAAGAATTTTTTGGTCTTCTTTCGACTTTTGATTATAATATATAAGAACAATGCATAGTTAAATAATTCAAATAAAAAAACGATGTATTAAGAAATTAAAAAATTTAATTCTGTTTTACATTTCTTTTATCATTTCTCTATTATCAATATTTTCAGTATTCCATCATCCAAATATACTATTAGATTAAAATTGTTCAAAACCGAACAAATCTAAAAAAAAATAATAAAAAATAATTCAAGAAATAGGAAAATTGATAATTTTTTTTATTTGCTTACTTTTCAACTAGCCAATATGATTCAATTTTCGATGTGAAAATAAAGAAGAAGAAAAATCAAATCGCTAATTTTTTAATGTGACGTTACATATTTTGAGTTAATAAAAATTAACTAACATATATGGATATAAGAGGATGAACCATCTCAATTTCACTAACATAAAGTTTAAAAGATGTTTTTTTTTAATGTAAAGTGATATAACAACAAATTTGTATTTAAGTTTTTAATTGTAATGTTATGTTCTTTAGTTTTTAATTATGATATTATGTTTTCTAAAAGTGATATTATGTAATTTGTTTATAAATATGAAAATAAGTTGAAAGCATGAATAATATATATATGTATATATATATATATATATATATATATATATATAACAAAGTTAACAATAATTTATTATTTTTTTAAGCTTTTATTAACAAATGTTTTAACAAAGAAATAAAACCGGTAAAAAACTAATTCAAACAAAGCTATAAATATTAGTTTGATTTGAATTTTACACTAAATTAAAAAAAATCTATATTTTTACGTTCAATTTACTAATTTTTCAATAAAAAAATTGGACCAAATAGGTCTAGAAAACACTCTACTATTAGAGGAGAAGCAGAAAACAGAGTCTATCAAATACATGGTAAAATATTTTTCCATAAACAGAAAGCATATTGATATTCAATTTGACATGATAGAAAAAACAAAGATACGAACAGTGGAAAAAATTGACCAATTGCCTGCAACTACAGAAACGAGCTAAATCATTATCTATTTGTGGAAAATATGCAAGATAGATTGCGTTTTCAACCAAATTTCTATCGCTGAAAATATTCATATATAAATTCCTTTTTTTTTTTTGTTTAGACTACTTATCTTAAAGATTTTTAATTTCAAATATTATATATATATATATATATATATATTTATATATATATATATATATATATATATATATAATACAAATACGTTAATTAAATTTATCAATTTATTGCTTTTAACATATAAAAACAATCTTGAATTTTTATAAATATATTGATTATCAACTCATTTATTACTTTTACATCACAATATATAGTTCCCCAATATTGCTATCTATATTTGTAGAACAAATTTACTTTTTGATAAAATGATTTTATAAAGAAGAAAATAATGTTTCCTTTGCATCCGAGAAGTAGAAATTTAATAGATATATTTTTGTTCAAAGTAAAGCAAAAA
>Ga0209700_109745_pt1 | contig 10743 bp, 14 predicted proteins | sample SiratroredBW_FD_187528 | JGI IMG/M metagenome (GOLD analysis project Ga0209700, IMG submission 187528) | Root nodule microbial communities of legume samples collected from California, USA - Siratro red BW (SPAdes) (version 2) | ecosystem: Host-associated > Plants > Roots > Nodule | place: USA...
TATATATATATTAAAGAAAAGAATATAAATTAATAAAGAAAGAGATGTTTTAATCTCTAACAAAATGTTTCACGTACGAGTATTAGATTCAATAATGAATAAGAGAAAATAAGAATGTGTATACTTCTAGCCTAATCCATGCTACAAAATTCTTGAAAATCAATAAATTTTGTTTATTCCTTATCAACTCAGTCAAAGGAGACTGTAATAACATATTTTACATTGACATATTTTTTTTTTTGTGTTATGTGTTACTGCGAGAAAATAGATCTAATTTGATAGTGTAATTGTGAATCACTTATATGTTACGATATTGTCAACATCAATGTTGTTTTTGGACTGAACTCTTTATTCTAATGAAGTGATATATTAATTATGTTCTTGTCCTTCTTCAACTTACTTATATACTATTTTATGTTCATATTTAACCTACAAAACTACAAAAGAATATATATAGGCAATGTAGTTGATAGTACATTTAATAGTACAAATATATCCTAGACGGAGTTATGCACAATTTTTGCATTAGTAGTAATTTAGATGCTCTATTGTTGATTCCAAGATAGTCTGCGTGTGTGATGTTTCCATTCCAAAACCAAGTATAAAGATTTTTAGCCAAACATACCATTAATAGATAAAGCAACAATAATAACATAGTTAGGAGCAGTGATATAACTCAAGAAAAGTTTGCACAATTTCTGCTCAAAAACTACACAATTGCATAGATTTAAACACAAACATATTAAGCTAAAAGCTTGAGACAACTTAAAGGATTTAGACACAATCAGAGTAACTCTAAAGGTGATTGTCCTACATTTCCTATTGTACGAGTCTAAGTTTAAAGTTGAATAAAGGTGAATATCTCCCTAGTATCAAATCTAAAGTTTCGGAACACAACATTTTTCTACTAGTCCAAATAGTCCATATACATGTCATCCACACATTTCTCTAGAGAAAATTTTTTGTTTCCTACACCTTAGTAGCTGAAAGCTGAGGATATAATACTCTCCAAGTGCACATTGGGATACTTTCTCAAGTGCATATTGGATACTTTCAAAAATGCCTTAGACAAGACTCTGCATCCCATCTAGCCTTATTCCTTATCCTCTTATATGTTGATTTGACACTATATTTCTTGTAGTATCCATACCAATTCATCCTACATATCCCATCTCAAAATTATATCTTGAATCTCATGCATAAACTCATCTACTATTAGTTTCTTCCATTCAAACCATTTCTTTTTTAATATATATATATATATATATATATGAGCGTTTTTTTTTTCATGTACACTCAACTAAATCTCATGATTACGCTTATTCTATATAATATAATCTTAACCTTCATGAAAATTTTATGTAACTAAACAATCAAATGCTAACTTATGATACGAAGAGGACCTAGATGACAACTTGTGATGTTTTGTCTAAAACACGTGGTAGAACTCGTGACAAGTTTAATAGGATTGTTAAAGTGATACACAAAGCTATAGTTTTTTCTTTTTTAAAACATTTTCTAATCCTAAATAGTAAAGGCAGTACCACAAGTTGCCATAATTTGCCCCCATTGGACAAAATACGTTTTTCAAAACTATTTTTGCTATATAGCAATAGTTATATCATCTATGCTCATTTGAGTTTTGAAATTAAAACAAGTAAATATTTCACTTTTTCTCTTTCACAACTTGTTTTCATATTTCTACCGTTCCCAAAGATAGAAGTAGAATTCATGTAAAGCTTGTGGAGAAAAAAGAGATCTGTCGAGCTATCAAACATGTAGCTACTTTTGCCATACAAGTTGCATAATCTCGCCCTATAAAAGCAACCTCTTTGGAAACCATTGGAGATGTCCTGAGTGTGATTCAACAAAGTTGGAGTTCTTGTTAAGTGTCATAGATGATAACTGTCTCAGCTGTAGTAAGGTTTATCCCCAATCCTCTGGCTCTAGTAGAAAGAAGAAAACAAAATCTTGAAGAGTCTTCAGTGTTAAACAAATCTATCTTGCCTTTCAGCACCTCCTACTTTGTCAACTTTATTTAGTTTTGAAAGAGAAATTAAAGAACAAGATATTCAAAACTAACAAATGCAGTGATAAAATAAGAGAGTGCAAGACTGTAAGATTCAAAGAAAGGAATAGAAAGTAATGAAATAACAATAATCAATAAATCTACCATGAGCAGTGCAAATATGAGAATCCCTTCTACTTAACAAGATATTGCTTTGACTCCAACTTTGTTGAATCACACTCAAGACACCTCTAATGGTCTACAAAAAAGCTGCTTTTATAGGGTGAGAGTATGCAACTTACATGGAAAAAGTGGTTGCATGTTTGACAACTCAGCAAATCTCCTTCTCTACAAGCTTCACATAAATTCTCCTTCTATCATTTGGTTTAGGAACGGTAAAAATATCAAAACATAGGGTGAAAGAGAAAAAGTAAAATATTTACTTGTTTTAAGTTCAAGAATCAAATGAGCGTGGATGATACCTATTGCCACACAACAAAAATGAAAAATTTGTTTTGTCCAATGGGAGCAAATCATGGTAAAGTGGGGTACTGCCTTTTCAATTTAGGGTTAAAAAAAATGTTTAAGAAAGAAAAAAATTGTAGCGTTTTCTATCACTTTAACAATCCTATTAAACTTGTCATGAGTTCTACCACGTCTTCTAGGAAAAACATCACAAGTTAAATAGGAAAAACTAATGTTAGTCATACATCAGATTCAAGGTATTATGTTGAGAAGGGATATGGAGGATGAATTTATAGATAAGAGAAGATAATGCTAAATATAGTGTCAAATTAGCATATAAGAGGGTCAAGAATGAGGTTAGAGGAGACGATGAGGCTTTGTTTAAGGCATTTTGAAAAGTAAGATCCTTACCCACTACCCGATTGTGTGTTTGGAAAGTATTACTTAATAGGATAACAACAATAGACAATTTGTTGAGAAAAAGAATATTGCATCAAGATAGTTTATGTGTGGTTTGCCGAAATCGTGTAAAGACAGTTAATTACATATTCTTTACTTTTAAGCTTACAATCTTAATTTAGAAAATGATTAATAGGTGGATTGGTTTGCAGTTTAAACACCATTGTTTTACAAAGAAACATTTCCTAAGTTTTGAGCTACTAAGATGCAACAGGAAACAAAATTTTAACTAAAAAAATGTGTCAATGGCATGTATAAGGACTATTTGGACTAGTAAAAACAATGTTGTGTTCCAAAACTTTAGAAGTATCATCATTAATGCTCTCCAACAATTGAAAAAGACAATCTCCTCTTGGCTGGAGTTTCGACTTTCTCAGTTAAGGAAATCTCTCTTTCCTCACATGAACCTAAACGCACTAACCGGGTTCAAGAATAAATTTCTTTCTTCCTTTATTAGCTTCTTCGGCATATCTCTCAGTTTTCTTTTCAACTTGTGCCTTTACACGCTCATGCAACTTCTTCACATAATTAGCTTTAGCCTGTGGATTCTTATGCTTAAAAACAGAAATATTAGACATAGACAATAAATCAAGTGTTGTTAAAGGATTAAGTCCATACACAATTTCAAATGGAGAACAATTAGTTGTGCTATGGACAACCCTATTATAAGCAAATTCTAGATGAGGCAAACATTATTCCCAAGACTTAAGATTCTTCTTTAAAACAGTGCTAAGCAAAGTGTCTAACGGTCTATTCACTACCCCAGTTTACCATCAGTTTGTGGATGACAAGTAGTAGAGAAAAGTAATTTAGTATCAAGCTTACTCCAAAATGTCCTCCAAAAGTTACTTAGAAACTTAGTTCCCCTGTCACTTATAATACTCCTAGACACTCTATGAAGTCTCACAACTTCCCTGAAAAATAAGTCAGCTACACGACAAACATCATTTGTCCTCTAGCAAGGTATGAAATGTGCCACTTTTGAAAACCTGTTAACAACAACAAAAACACAATCTTTTCCATTGTTTTGTTTGTGTAAGTCCTAAGACAAAGTTCATAGAAATGTTAATCCAAGGATAGTTAGGTATAGGAAAAGGCATATATAAACAATGTGGCATCACTTTGGATTTTGCCTTTTTACAAACAATGCAATGCTCACAAAATTTATGCACGTCATGTTTCATATGATGCTAATAGAAATGCTCATGCAATGTTTCTAAAGTCTTTTGTACTCAAAAATGTCCCATCAAACCACCTTCATGTACCTATCTTACCAGTAAATTCCTATTGGAACACTTAGTCACACATAATATTTTCTTTTTAAACAAGTAACCATTGTGCCTATAGTATCCATTTTGAAACACCTTTTCACAAGCAATATACATTTCAGAAAATTCAGCATCATGCAAGTACATGTCTCTCAAAGTTTCAAGTCCAAAAATTTTAGTTTCAAGAGTAGAAAGTAATGCATGTCTTCTAGATAATGCATCGGCAATAAGGTTCCCCTTTCCTTTTTCACATTTAATGAAATATGGAAATTATTCAAGCAACTCAACCGACTTGGCATGTTTGTTGTTCAACTTACCTTGTCATTTCAAATATTTAAGGGATTCATGGTTATTGTGAATTACAAATTCTTTGGGCAAAAGATAATGTTGTCAAGTTTGCAATGTATGCACTAAAACATCCAATTCCTTGTCATATGTGGGATAGTTTAAGGCAGCCCCATTCAGTAGATGGGGCAACAAAGTCTTGCTCTTGTTTCTCTTCCCACTTAAATCCGACATGTTTTTTAACTATCTCATTAAAAGGTGTAGCCAAGGTACTAAAATCCCTAACAAATATCCTATACAAACTAGCTAAACCATGGAAATTTCTCACTTCACTAACAGTTTTAGGAGTAGACCACTCTTGAATGGCCTTAATCTATTTCCCATCCACTTGTACCACTTTAGCACTCGCAAAAATCCCAAAATACAACATGGTCAGTGCAAAAGGTACAATTTTCAATATTAGCAAATAATTGTTTTTTTCTAAGCACATTCATTACAACACTCAAATGTTCAACATGCAAATCAATATTAGTGGTATAAATCAAAATGTCATCAAAAAATACCACAACAAACTTGCCCAAAGATTTCCTTAAAACATGGTTCACTAATCTCATAAAAGTGCTTTGAGCATTAGTTAGCCCAAAGGGCATCACCCGCCACTCATACAAACTATACTTAGTTTTAAATTTAATTTTCCACTCATCCCCTTCCCTTATCCTAATTTGATGGGACTCGCTTTTCAAATCAATATTACAAAGCACACAAGCACCATGTAACTTATCAAGGTGATCATCTAACCTGGAAATAGGATGTCTGTATTTGATTGTGATATTATTGAGAGCCTTGTATTTATTGAGTCTCTTAGGGATTGATCCTGTAACCTGGTCGATTGGGTAAAGAAACTCTAAGAATGAGATCAATGTGATGCTCAATTTCCCTTAACGGTGGTAGTCCAATTAGGATTTCTTTTGAGAAAACATCTTATATTCATGCAAAAGAAACTCAACACTAGCAGGAACAACAAGTTCATTAGAGTTGTTAGCATCAAAATATAATTTTTGCAATATAACAAGTCAAGTGGCTTATTGACCAGCAACACCTTCTTCACTTCACTCTCTCTCACCAAACAACTTGTTTTGCTCTCAAGTGTTTCCTTCTTGCTTCCCTGATGATGTGTTTCACTCTTTTCTCTTTCCTATTGAATTCTTATTTCTCTCAATTTTATTTGGTCCTCACAAACCTCTCTAGGAGATAATGGTTTATGAATAATTTTCTTCTCATTTTGTATGAAAGAAATCTTATTTGTGAACCCATTAGGGATTGCCCTTGTATCATACTGCCACGGACTCCCTAATAGGATATGATTTGCCTCCATTGGAACCACATCATGTAGCACTTTTTCAGTATATTGTCACATGGAAAGGCATACCTCCACTTGCTTATTTACAATAAACTCTTCATGTTCACTAAGCCATTGAAGTTTGTATGTCACTATCAACAATTAAAGCGCAAAATTTCCCATTAACATAACATCTAGTATAAAAATCTTATCTCTTTTGGATTGGTCTAAAGCTTGTAGTTGACTTCCAACAACCTCTTAATCATTAATAAATTACCTTCCATTGCTTCCACCTCTATTGCTTCCTCATCATCTTCTTCACTAGCTGAAGACTCACTGGTGTATTCTCCATTGTCCTTAAGGATGACAATTCTCTTAGTAGGACATTCAAAAACAATATACCTCCTTCCCGAGAACCTAAAACACTTTACATCCTTGGTTTTAGTGGTTTTCTCGTTGGAACTCTTAGGAGCTTTTCCATGTGGAACCACCTCGGTAAGTTTGGAGGATGAGGATCCCTCTTTTCTGACTTGTCCTTCCAACTTGGATTAAATTTGGATGAGCTCCTTCTTGCGATACTTTTCCTCTTGAGTTGTTGTTCAACCTAGGTTGCCATATACAACAAATCCTCCATCTCAACATATTCTTGCAGTTTTACAATATCTCTTATATCACTATTTAAACCACTCAAAATCGAGCTATAGTCACATCAATGCCTTCCTCAATTTTAGCTCTTATCATGGTAACCTCCATATCTTTGAAATACTCTTCAACACTCCTTTTGCCTTGAGTTAATTTTTGGAGTTTAAGTTGCAAGCCTCTGTTGTAACTAGCTAGAACATATCTTTTCCTTGTGTACTTCTCATCTCACCCAAGTGTCTATCATTGGTTCTTTATTTCTCCGCCTCGCTTTTTAATACTTGTTCAACCAAATAAGTGCATAATATGAAAATTCAGAAGGGGGTTTATTGCTTCTAAATGTCATACTAAGAATCATCATCCTTAAGGATAATAGAGAATATACTAGTGAGTCTTCAGGTAGTGAAGAAGATGAGGAGGAAGAAATATAGGTGGAAGCAATGGAAGGTGATTTATTGATGATTAGGAGGGTGTTGGGAAGTCAACTACATGCTTTAGCCCAATCTCAAAGAGATAAAATTTTTCATACCGAATGTTATACAAATGGGAAATTGTGCTATTTGATTGTTGATAGTGGAAGTTGTACTAATGTGGCTAGCTCTAGATTGGTGTCCAAATTAAATTTGGAGATTAAGCCACATCCTAGACCATATACAAACTTCAATGGCTTAGTGCAGGTGTTCCTTTCTATGAGAAAATATACTAATAATGTGCTATGTGATGTGGTTCCAATGGAGGCAAGTCATATCCTATTAGGGAGACCATGACAATATGATACAAGGGCAATACATGATGGGTTCACAAATAAGATTTCTCTCATACACAATGATAAAAAAATTATTCTTAAACCATTATCTCATATAGAGGTTTGTGAGGACCAAATAAAATTGAGAGAAAGAAGAATTCAAGAGAAAGGAGAAAAGAGTGAAACACATAAAAAGAGTGGAAAGAAAAAAAGTGAAACACTTGAGAGCAAAATAAATTGTTTGGTGAGAGAGAGTGAGGTGAAGAAGGTGTTGATGGCCAATAAGCCACTTTTCTTATTGTATTACAAAAGTAATATTTTTATTGCTAACAACTCTAATATACCTATTGTTCCTGCTAGTGTTGAGTTTCTTTTGCAAGAATATAAGAATGTGTTCTCAAAAGAAATTCCAAATGGACTACCACCTTTAAGAGGAATTGAGCACCACATTGATCTCATTCCTGGAGCTTCTTTACCCAATCGACCAGCTTACAGGAGCAATCCACAAGAGACTCAAGAAATTCAAAGGTAAGTTGATGAATTGATGAGCAAAGGGTGGGTACAAGAGAGTATGAGCTTGTGTGTTGTTCCCGTGATATTGTTGACTAAAAAATATGTACACAGACTACATGACTCTCAATAATATCATAATCAAATACAAACATCTTACTCCCAGGTTAGATGATCTCCTTGATGAGTTACATGGTGCTTGTGTGTTTTCTAAAATTGATTTGAAAACCGGGTACCATCAAATTAGGATAAGGGAAGGGGATGAGTGGAAAATTGAATTTAAGATTATGGTTTGTATGAGTGGCGGGTGATGCCCTTTGGGCTAACTAATGCCCCAAGCACTTTTATGAGATTAATGAACCATGTCTTAAGGGAATTATTTGGCATTGGGCAAGTTTGTTGGAGTATATTTTGATGATATTCTGATTTATAACACTGTTATTGATTTGCATGTTGAACATTTGAGTGTTGTAATGAATGTGCTTAGAAAAGAAAAATTATTTGCTAATATTGAAAAAGTGTCGTTTGCATGACTGTGTTATATTTTTGGGATTTGTTGTGAGTGCTAAATGGGTACAAGTGGATGGGGAAAAGATTAAGGCCATTCAAGAGTGGATTACACCTAAAACTGTGAGTGAAGTGAAAAGTTTCCATGGTTTAGCTAGTTTCTATAGGAAGTTTGTTATGGATTTTAGTACCTTGGCTGCACCTCTTAATGAGATAATTAAAAAGCATGGGGAATTTAAGTGGGAAGAGAAACATGAGCAAGCCTTTGTTGTCCTTAAGCATAGGCTAACTAATGCTCTCATTCTTGCATTACCAAATTTTACTAAAATCTTTTGAAATTGAATGTGATTCATCTAATGTGGGCATTGGGGCTGTTTTAATTTTAGAAGGACACCCAATTGCTTATTTTAGTGAGAAAATGAATGGGGTTGCCCTAAACTATTCCACTTATGACAAGGAGTTGTATGCTTTAGTGTGTGCATTGCAAACTTGGCAACATTATCTTTTGCCCAAAGAATTTGTAATTCATAGTGATCATGAATCCCTTGAATATTTGAAAGGAAAAGGTAAGTTGAATTAGAGGCATGTCAAGTGGGTTGAGTTCCTTGAACAATTTCCATATGTCATTAAACATGAAAAAGAAAAAGGGAACATTGTTGTTGATGCATTATCTAGAAGACATGCATTACCTTTTACTCTTGAAACTAAATTTTTTGACTTGAAACTTTGAGAGAGATGTACTTGCATGATGCTGAATTTTCTTAAATATATACTGCTTGTGAAAAGGTGTCTCAAAATTGATACTATAGGAACAATGATTACTTATTTAAAGTGACAGGGACACGAAGTTTCTAAGTCACTTTTGTAGGACATTGTGGGGTAAGCTTGATACTAAATTACCTTTCTCTACTACTTGTAATCCACAAACTGATGGGCAAACTGAGGCAGTGAATAGAGCATTGGCACTTTGCTTAGGACTGTTTTAAAGAAGAATCTTAAGTCATGGGAAGAATGTTTGCCTCCCGTAGAATTTTCTTATAATAGGGTTGTCGATAGCTCAACTAATTGCTCACCATTTGAAATTGTGTATGAATTTAATCCTTTAACACCACTTGATATATTGCCTATGCCTAATATTTTTACTTTTAAGCATAAGGGTGTACAGGCTAAAGTTGATTATGTGAAGAAGTTGCATAAGCGTGCACAAATTGAAAAGAAAAAAGGAAACTATGCTAAGCAAGCTAATGAAAGAAGAAAGAAATTATTTTTGAACCCGGTGATTAGGTTTGGGTTCATATGAAGAACGAAAGATTCCCTGAGCAAAGGAAGTCCAAACTCAAACCAAAAGGAGATGGTCTTTTTCAAATGTTGGAGAGGATTAATGATAATGGTTATAAAGTTGATCTACTTGGTAAGTATGGAGTAAGTGTCACTTTTAATATATTTGATTTATCTCTTTTTTATATAGGGAATGATTCTCAACATTTGAGGACAAATGATTTCCAAGAATGAGACAATGGTGTGGATATCCAAGCTCAACTTCACAAGACCCATGATGGGAAAGCCCAAGTCCACGAAATGAAAAATGGACTAATTCTTCATGCACCTCCATATTGTCTTTCTGCACCTCCATAGTAAATGTGATTTTATCATTTTATCCTTTTATCTTTTTTAATCCAATCCTACCCTTCATCCCTTTCACTCAGCACCTTCATCTCTCATACCTCTCTCCGTCGCACCACCATCATGCACGTCTGGCATTCTTACACCTCAAGCGTTGCTACACCTTCAACCGAATTTGCCAAACCTCGATGTTCTTTGCCTCCTCGCCATGACAATAACAAAAAGTGAAAACCACATAAAGTGAATCCTTGGTTCAGGGTTCACATACCACTCAAACCACAGAACTTGAAAACCAATGCCAACATAGATATGTGATAGAGGAATACACCCCAAGTACTTTGTTATGCCAAATCAAAAGGAAGGAAGACATTGATTGTAACACAGAGACATGAGAGAAAATAGAAAATGAAATGAAAATGAATTGCGGGTTGTACAACCCGCAATAATAAAAAATTTAAATTAATTACGGGTTGTACAACCCGCAATAATAAAAAATTTAAATTAATTACGGGTTGTACAACCTGCAATAATAAAAAAAAATTAATGAATTGCGGGTTGTACAACCCGCAATAATAAAAAAAAATTAATGAATTGCGGATTGTACAACCCGCAAGTCTGAAATCAAAATTTCCAGACTTAAGGATTGTACAACTCGCAATTCATTAAAAAAAATTTCCATTGCGGTTTGTACAACCCGCAATAATGAAGGTGCAGGAAAAATAAGTACGGGTTGTACAACCCGCAATTCATTGAAAATAATTTTCAATCACGGTTTGTACAACCTACAGTAACGAAGGTGTAGAAAAAATAATTGCGGTTTGTACAACCCCGCAATAATGAAAAAAAATTAAAACACAGTTACCATCATGACGAATGAAGAAGCTCTCAAATCCCT
>Ga0209700_109746_pt1 | contig 10743 bp, 8 predicted proteins | sample SiratroredBW_FD_187528 | JGI IMG/M metagenome (GOLD analysis project Ga0209700, IMG submission 187528) | Root nodule microbial communities of legume samples collected from California, USA - Siratro red BW (SPAdes) (version 2) | ecosystem: Host-associated > Plants > Roots > Nodule | place: USA...
TCTATACAAAGAATGACAAAAGTAATAAGAAAGGGTATAGAAGGCTTAGTCTTGATGATCAAATCAGCGAAGAACAGTCTCAGTCAAATGATAGCTCCAGCAGCAGTTCAAGAAAACAGTTCTTGATCAAAACTTTGATTGATCTTTGATCACAAGACTCGCGGGTGCATTTGCTCTCTTTGCTCTCTTTGGAATTTCAAATTTTCGTGCTCAGAAAATGTGTAAAATGATTTTCGTTAACTTCTAAAATTTTCGCGCCAGCTATTTAAAAATAACTGTCATTTAAAAATTCAATCGATTGAATCTTCAAATAGTCGACTGTTTTTCTCCAGTTATTTAAAACACAAGTTTTGATTTTAATGATTTTTCAAAACTTTTGTTAATTCAAAAAATATATTTGGAGCTTATCATTGATTAAGATTGCATGCTTCACTAATTAGACCTCAACCTTACCCCACAGCACACACTCCTAAGTTCTAGACCAAGTCTTCAATCTTCATGAAGTCTTCATGCATTCCACATATGCTCTTAGGGTCTTAAACTTCTTCACTTGGTTGGCTTCATCAAATCATCATAGCAGCCCACTGGTGCTAACATTATGAAAATGTGCATGGTGTTGCAACTCCTAACACCATGGTTGACCCTTCTGGCATACCTGTAAGTCAACTAGAGCCAGTTCAAGTGCAACCAAGTACTCGACCTATAAATGCCAAAGCTGGGGCAGCGGTCTTTACTGGAACATCATCAATTGTTCAAGTAATAGCAGGCGAAAGAGTACCAACAGGGACAATAGTTCAGAGATCACCTTAAGATGTTGAAGAAGCCAAGACTAAGTTGGAATTCTTGGAGGAAAGGCTTAGAGCTATTGAAGGAGGTGGTAGTTTTGGATTTGGGAATGCTGCCGAATTATGCTTGGTATCTGACCTTGTAATTCCTCCTAAGTTCAAGGTACCTGAATTTGAGAAGTACAAAGGAGCTTCTTGTCCTAGGAATCATCTGACTATGTATTGCAGGAAGATGGCGGTGCATGCTGGTGATGAAAAACTGTTGATACACTTCTTCCAGGACAGCTTAGCAGGCACTACTCTAAGCTGGTCTATGCATCTGGAACCAACTCGAATCAGATCATGGAATGACTTAGTGGATGCATTCTTGAAACAATACAAATATAATGTTGATATGGCTCCTAATAGACTACAACTTCAAAGTATGTCAAAGAAGAATTTTGAAACTTTCAAGGAGTATGCTCAAAGATTAAGAGAATTAGCTGCTTAAGTAGAACCACCTCTCCATGATAAATAGATGGTGAATATGTTCATGGGCACATTGCAATCTCCTTTTTATGAACATATGGTGGGCAATATTTCTTCCAACTGCAAACATTGTCATCCTTGGCAAAATAATTGAATTTGGGTTGAAAACTGGCAAAATTGCACATGGCCTATTCATGGTCGCTAATCTCGAAGAGTATGGGTTCAATCATGGAAGAAAGGAGGGAGAAGTTCATGCAACATCTATCTACGGTAGTCAAGTTTTGCCTGTGCCAAATAATCTTTATCAGCAAGACTGAAAGGGGGACATGAAACCTAATCAAGGTCTGAGTCAAAATTCAACAACAAATAAAGATTCCAACCGAAAGAAGAAGAAAGTTGTTCAATTCACTCCCATTTTGATGACTTATACAAAACTACAACCACGACTTCTCAATGATAAACTAGTGGAAATCTATCCTCTAGATCTGTTACAAACACCAAACCCTAAAAATTACGATCGAGACACTAAATGTGACCATCATAATGGGATATTTGGAAATTCTACAGAAAGGTGTTTGGCATTTAAACGCAAAGTGCAATCGCTACTAAATGCAGGATATTTGAGTTTTTCGGAAGAAACGCCTAATGGTGAAGGAAAACTCCTTTCGGGATAAATCCCAACAATCGCTAAGTTGAGAAAAAGATAAAAAAATGATTACATCACTGGATGAGAAAAATACTTCAAGTCAGAAGAGCCTGGGTAGTTGACAAAGGGCGCATGATATAGACTTGTTGAAGTTCATGTTTATTTTGTTCAAACAATAAATTTGCTTTAATTATGTATCTTTGTTGGCATTCATGCAATAAAATAAATATCATATGTTCATCCACAAGTCCGTACTGGTTGCTATTTACCGAGGTGTTGCGAAAAAAGCATTGAATAAAAAAAGGAAAAATCTGCATAATTTTTAAATATGTGATGAATCATTTGTTCATGAGTTGTTGAGTTCACAAGACTGCAAATAATAATAAAATGGGGATCATTCAAGCAAACTGTTTAATAAAGGTAAAAATTGGCTTTTCCAAGGAAACATTCGCGTTCATGGTGCTTGTTACCTTTTGGCCTTCCCAAAATTTCCGAGCTTCTTGAAATTACCAAGCTTCCTAAAATTTCCAAGATTTCCAAATTTTTCAAATGAAAGGATTACCCCTAATGGTTATCATTGCCTAAAAATCGGGTATACTGGGTAAAAATATCATGATTCTATTAGTTAGCTAAATGATTAATCTCCTATCTCTATTCTTCAGGGACATTCAAACAAAAAATAAAAAAAATAAAAAAATAAAAGTCCGTTAGATTGAAAATCCACAAGGGCGGTCTAAGCAAAATACAGGACACACAAAAAGAAAAAAATAGAAAAATGACATGTGTTGGAGGTCATTGAATTTTGTTTCATTGTTAATCTTTTTGAAAACTAAGCAATCATGATTCAAAATTATATATGGTCATGTTTCTTCATCCAAAACACTTTTACATATCCTTTGTACCCTCTTTGAGCCAAAAAATAAATATTTCTTTCAAATACCCTTAATGAGGATCATCAACATGTTGAAACTTAGCCCAAGGTTCCAAAATGTATAGGTCAAAGCTCACAATGCATTAAGAAAGGAGTATCATTAGAATGTTCATCATGCAAGAAGTACATCAAAAGCTTCTCAAGATTGAAAAGAATAATTAGAAAAAATATGAAAATTAAAAAAAAAAAAGAGAAACAAAAAAGAAAAGAGAAGTAAAAGAGATATTCTCAACAGCTCATCAAGGAAGGAGTATAACAAGGGTTCCTCTAAAAAAGAGAAAAGGAACGTGATGAAGGAAAGTTCATGGAAGATGACCTTGGCTGTGTACATCAATTAGTTGATGATCTTTGTTTCAAAATAAAATCCAAAACAATTTTTTAGCCAATATATCCTTTTATTCACAACCCTTTTAACCCTTAGTCACGTTACAAGCCTAATAAAATACATATTGATTAATGAATGATTGCAATGATTTTCATAAGGATTAACTTTGTAACAAGAAGATGTGACTAAAAATACATGTTAAGAAAAAAAAGAAAAAGGAAAAAAGAGAAAAATTTATCAGAGTGCCTCTGTTAGACTAAAGTTCGGCAATCTACAAGTCAGTTGGGGATAAAGCGTCACCTGGGGCAGTCCAGTTTCTTTCATACCCTTGCTACCCATTCCTGCCTTACAGAAATATCTTATCTTTCATTACCCTTGTTCATACCAATTGGGACATTCCGATTTCACCCGTACCCTTGCCATCCCATAGCTCCTCCTTCATATGTACCTCATCGGTACCCGTACAAACTAGGGCAATTTGGGTGAAGTTTCCTTATAAAGCCATTTCCCTTTTAAAAACAGTTGTGCTTTCAGTCAAATCTAAAGCCTGATCTGCCGAAATTGGGGCAATCCAGTACCTTTGCATCACCTCACATATATCCCATCATTCATACAAACTGGGGCAATCCAGTACCTTTCCCTCACATATATTTCATCATACATGTCAACTAGGACATTCCAGTTTCATCTGTACCATTGCCAACACAACATATCACAATTGGGGCACCAAAAGTGGCGTCATCCTGTCTTCTGAGGATGTGCATTTCTAGTATTTCTCAAATACCTTAAACACTTACCCTTTATCCCTCGGGTTCAAGCATGGATCTACATAGTGTTTCCAAACTAAAAGTCGATAATTTCACCATGTTGACATTAGCTCCAAATGTCCCTAGGTTTTTCAAGATGAAAGTCAGTATCTAATGAATTCAATAATTACAAGGAACATCTGACTCTGCACAATTTTGTACATATCTTCTCTTTTGAAATTTGTTTATACTTTTTGAAACATTGAAAACTAATCTTTTGTACATATTGAAAAATCATAAAAAAAAAATCCTTTGTGCATATTTTCAATATTCATCATACAAAATCTTCACACATATGTTATCATACAAGAAAATCAAAAACAAAATTTAATGCATTCTTCAAAAAGAACAGTACAAAAAATCAAATTTCATGCATTCAAACACACATTTTCATTCAAATCAAAAATTCATATTCAATCAAAAGTTTCATGCATTCAAACATGCATTTTCATTCAAATTAAAAATTCATATTTAATCAAAGTTTCATGCATTCATAAATTCATTCTTCAAAAAGAACAAAAAAATAAATTTCATGTAATCAAACATGCATTTTCATTCAAATTAAAAATTCATATTCAATCAAAATTTTCATGCATTCATAAATGCATTCTTCCAAAAAGAACAAAATCAAATTTTAAGCATTCAAACATGCCTTTTCATTTAGAAAATTCACAAAATTTCATCAATATAGGCATTTAATCAAGAATTTCATGCATTGAAATATGCATCTTCAAAAGGATAAAAATTAATCATCATATAAAGAATCAAATGTCATGCATTCATATCAACATAAAACTCCAAGATTTTTAATCAACATACAGTAAAAACAAATTTCTTCAGATATCATCTCAATACTTCTACAAATGGTTGTATAATCTCAGAGATACTGTCCAACGATTTGATTTCAAGTGATGATGCGTGATTTTGGACACGGTTAGGATCTCGGTCTCACTCTTCAGTACCTTCCAACACTGTTAAGGTTTCGACTCTTTATTTTGAGCGTTCACGTGGTGTTCGTCTACATATTGCTTCTACAACATGGTTGTATAATCTCAAAGACATTGTCCAGAGATTTGATTTCAAGTGATGATGTGCGATTTTAGACACGATCGGGATCTTGGTCTCACTCTTCAGTTGTAACCTTTCAACACTGTTAAGGTTTCGAATCTTTATTTTGAGCGCTCACATGGTGTTCATCTACATATTGCTTTTACAACATGGTTGTATAATCTCAGAGACACTGTCCAGAGATTTGATTTCAAGTGATGATGTGCGATTTTAGACACGGTCAACATCTCGGTCTCACTCTTCAGTTGTAACCTTCCAACACTGTTAAGGTGTTCCTCTACATATTGCTTCTACAACATGGTTGTATAATCTCAGAGACACTGTCCAGAGATTTGATTTCAAGTGATGTTGTGCGATTTTAGACACGGTCAGGATCTCGGTCTCACTCTTCATTTGTAACCTTCCAACACGGTTAAGGTTTCGACTCTTTATCTTCAGTATTCACACGATGTTCATCTATATATTACTTCTGCAACAGGGTTGTACAATCTCAGCAACACTGTCCAAATATTTAATTTCAAGTGATGATGCACAATTTTAGACACAGTCAGGATCTCGGTCTCACTTTTCAATTGTGACCTTCCAACATTGTTAAGGTTTTGACTCTTTATCTTAGAATTCACGTGGTGTTCGTCTACTCAAGCTCTCTAGACATTGTCAGAGTATCGTTTTCAAGTAATTGATATTTGATCTTCGAGACGGCCAGGATCTCAATTTCACATTTTTAGATACTACCCTTTCGTCTCAGTACAAGGTCAATTCAAAAGGAAAGATTTACAACCCTCTTATCTCAGTACAAGGTCAAAATGAAGAACAATGACCCTCTCGTCTCAGTACAAGGTCAGTTCAAAATTCAAGATTTATGACCCTCTCATCTTAGTACAAGGTCAGTTCAAAAATCAAAATTTATGACCTCTCGTCTCAGTACAAGGTCTCGGCCTCTATCCATATACTTATTATATTTTCAAACAGAACGAAATTAGTGTTTATGTCCTTACTTATCTTTCACTCAAATAATCTAAACTTTTTGAAAGGTCAGATTATTCGGTAAAACTTAAGTAAGAAGGGGTAGCTTGTCAACACCCAATTTCATCCGGACAAATAAAATTATTTCAAAATAAGAAAAAAGAAAAATTTAAAATAAAAATGTGTTATTTAGTTTTTATCATGTTTTGTCATTTAAGATAAAATAACAAAAAAAAGAAAAAAAAAGTTTTGATTTCATTTTTATTTTATGACTAAAGTTTTGAAATATAACTCATAAAAAAAGGTGTAAAGAAAATGAATGTTGAGTTTGTTTTAAAATAATCCATTAAAAATGTGTTAAAAGAAAAAAAGAAAAAAGAAAAAATTCCTATTAAAGTATTATTATGTCACACTTTCTCTCTCTGCAGAATAATTTGACTTCAGGCACCCATTTTTAATGCACGAAAATTAATTTAAAATTCAAAACAAAATATTAATTAGTAGAATTTGAACAAATTGGTGATAAAATCTGATGGTGATTATTCTGCTTAAATGCAAATAATGATATTAATTAGACATTATTTTGCTTAATGACAAATAATGGTAGTAATGGGTGGTTATTTTGCTTAATTGCAAATAATTCTGATTGATTTAAATTTATATCTCAATTAAGCACATAGGGGAATTATCGAGCAGAGCAATTGAGATGTCTGAAGAAATTCTATAAAAGAAAAGACCAAAATAAGGAGGGCACACATTTTTTTGAGAGAGCGCTAGAATTACACACGGAAAAAAGTACTGAAAATTTGAAGGCCTAAATTAGAAGAAAGGGGTCAATTTTGTTAAAGTTGGTCTTCAACTGGTATGTCATGTGATTGTTCTTGCTCTGTTTATCCTTGCTCTGTTTATCCTTGACCTGTTGAAATTTCAATATCATGAATATTAGTAAATGTTAGTGTTTTTGCATTACTTGTAAATAAATTTGCATTATAAACTTGTTTTTGTTGTTGCTCTAAGCATATCTCGTTTAATTCTTCCTAGAGGTTGCTATTTCACACGGTCTCATACTTCCCACCAACACCAAAACCGAAAAATGAAAAAAAATATAAAAATTCAAAAACCTAAAAAATATATAAAATGTTTTTATAATAATAAAAATATCAGTTTTCACAATAAAAGTAAAAAAAAAATATCAAAAATATAAAGATTTCTAAAAATAATAAAAAATAGTTGAACAAAATATTTTAAAAAAATATATAAAACAACTCTTAAATTTCAAAAAATAAAAATATATATCAAACACCATGAGACAAATTTTTCAAATTAGAACTACGTGAACCCTAATTTTCTATCACATATAGAAATACATAGGACCAAGGTCAATCCTTGTTGGGCCCTTAAAAAAATTAAAAAAAAATATTTTCTTTATTTTATTAGCATTATTTTTATTATTTATTTTTATTCTATTTATTTTTATTTGTTTCACATCTTTGTTTGTTTTTATTTATAGTTTTTTTTCATCATTTTTATTTAGTGTTTATGGCACCTTTATTATTTTCTTTTTATCTTTTATTTGCATTTTTATTTGTTTTTCATTTTATTTATCCATTTTTATTGCATCTTTATTTTTTTATATTTATTTATTTGTCTTAAATTATCTTTATTGTTTCTTTATTTATTTGTTTAATTGCAGTTTTAATATTTTCTTTATTTATTTTATTTTCATTTTCATTTCTTTTTAATTGCATCGTTATTGTTATCATGTTTTTTGGGAAAAATAATATTTTATTAAACCACACTCATTTTCTTATTTGATTAAAGGTATTGTCTTAGGACGGACGTTGTGGGGTGTTAATACCTTCCCCACAAGTAACCGACTCCCGACTCTTAAACTTGGTTTGTAGACTATTTTTCTTAATTTTGGTTTTTCTATGATTTTCCATAATAAACTATGATGGCGACTCCAATCTCAATCTAAATATTTTAAAATAAATTTTTGATCATCCCGTTGTGATCCTAGTTGCGACAATGAATAGCAAGGATATGTGAGAAAAACTTTTCTATATGTAAAGAGAGAATCCTCTAATTGTTATAGTTTTTTTTTTTTTTTTTGTATACCCAAAGGGGGGTAGATTGAGAATGGATGGAGGAGGATGAGAGAGAGGCGACAAAGTTGGCAAGAGAGATGGTAATAATAGCCTCTTCGTGAAGAATGATGGGAGTTGTGAATTATGTAACAGAGCAGCATAGTGCCAACAAAACACCTTTTTTGGTGTGCAGATAGTGGAACAGTGTCAATGTACGGGAGATTTAGAAGACAGGAGAGGGAAATTTCATTGTTGTCATTTTATTTTCTTCTTTTATTTATTATCTTTTACTTTTTGTATTAAAAATAAAAATGAAACTTTATGTTTTTAATAAGATAAAAATAATAAAGCAAATGGAAATATATTTTTATGTTTTTATAAAATGATAAAGAAGATAATATCTCCGAAAGTTGAATCCGTATCACCAAGACTGCATGGCCATATGTCCTAAAGGCCATACATCCAAAGGCCGAAGTCACGAATGGTTGTATCTTTGAAAGCTTCAGTTCGAATGGCCATATGTTCTAATGTTGAATTGGTTGCATCCGCATTGTCCAAAACTCAAAAAACCTTACTCAAGATCAACTTCATGCCATCTTCATTCTTGGTCCAAGTTGACTTCATCAAATCACATGGTAGCTTTAGTGTTAACAGTAACACCCTACTACACACATGCAGAACCACACTACACCACAACAGACCACTATTGCACAACTATACTACCTATAACAATTCCAAAACAACAAATTCAATTAAATTTAACACAAAATCACCACTACAACAATTATGAGACAATAATAGGCTCAAGAACTAGTTGCAAAGAACTTCCCTGAATCTGAAACTAGTGTAAACCAATGTAGAAATGTCACAGACCAGTGGAGGCACACAAAGAACCTTTTCTTGAAACTTTATTGATTCAAGATTCACTTTCCTCTATTGAAAATTGCTCTTATCTTGATTTATAAAACAATGTCAATTTCCAGTCCTCTCTCTTTTGTATTATGTGTATTCAGAGTTATGAAAAACGTGTTTTAAAAAAAAATTTAAACAAATTTAAAAAGCAGTTATTCATTAAAATTGTTAGTTATGAAAAATCAATCAATTGAAAATCTAGTTAAATCGATTGGTTTTACTTAACTAAAATTTTACTTATTTTTATTTTTCAATACAGTTTCAAATTAACTCCTTAAAGATTTTTGAATCAACCACTAATTTATGAACCTTTCACATGATCTAATAAACTCACACACACACACACACACACTAAGATCTAAGACAAAGTCTTCAAATTATCTTGAATTGTGTGGTCTTTGGGTCAACTTCATTTTGACTTTACTTTGATTGCTCTTGACAGCTCTTGACTTTGCTTCACTTCATAAATACAAAATCTGCAAGATTTCTAACACTAATGTGGTTAAGGGTTGGAATGGTTCCTCTTGGATTTTGTCTCAGAATCTACTACAACATACTCAACTTTAGAATTTGCACCATTTGGTTATCACTGATCTTTCTGATAGTCCGAATTGTAAACTTGATGATAGTATTATTCTTAATGAAAAGGCAACCAGAAGTTTCTTCTTTACCCATCCCACTTGTGATTAGGATAAAATCATTTGATATAATTATATTAGCCCTATTAAGACTGTCGTGTTTTGGAAGCTTCTGCATAGGCGTTTGCCTACTGATTTGGATGCTCAGAAAAGAGATTTTTCTCTTTGTTATATGTGCTCTCTATGCCAGTTACATGATATTGATCATCTATTTTTTAATTTTTGTTTTGTTTTCTTTATATGGACTTGACTTCGAAATATTTTTCCTAGTCTTATGTACTTATCTTCTACTAGCTTTATTACTTTTCATTAAAGCTCTTGTAGTCCTCTTATTCATCTAGTTAAGCTTTCAACCATTAATTTTTTCTTATGGATGATCTGGATGAGGAATTTCACTAGATTTAAATAGACTATTAGCATAGATACTGCTTTATATGTTATTAAGGGATTGTGTCCAAATCTTTGGTAACACTTCCAAAAAGGATATGGTTAACCAGATTTTAGATTCCTTTATTAAGATATTTTTGTATTAGCACTAGAATTGGAAAGCTTTAGTCTCGTGTACAAGTTTTTTTATGTTTTTCTGAAATTGATTGGATTAAAGTCAATACCAATATCAAAATTTATAGTAATACCTAACATGAAATTTTTATAAAAAATAAAAACAAAGTCCCAAACACATAACCTAACTAGTTTGTGACTCTTCGACCTTAATTCACATTATAACCTAACTAGTTTGTGACTCTTCAACCTTAATTCACATTCTTCAAACTCAGTTGTCGCAACCGGGATCACGACGGGGACGGCGAACAAAAATCATTTTATTTTTAATTTTCAAAACAGAGGAGTCGCCACCATAATTTATTAAAGGAAAAACTATGGAAAATCAAAAATTAGATAAGGCAAGTTCACAAAACCAGATTCAGAGTCCGGGAGTCGGTTACGTGTGGGGAAGGTATTAGCACCCCACAATGCCCGCCTTAAGGCGGTACCTTTAACTAAATAAGTAAAATAAAAGAGTGTGGTTTTTTTTTTAAATATTTATCCTTTCCAAAAGAATATAATTGCAAATAATAACAAAACAAAACATTTTTAGTTTAAAGGAGAGCCC
>Ga0209700_109748_pt1 | contig 10741 bp, 6 predicted proteins | sample SiratroredBW_FD_187528 | JGI IMG/M metagenome (GOLD analysis project Ga0209700, IMG submission 187528) | Root nodule microbial communities of legume samples collected from California, USA - Siratro red BW (SPAdes) (version 2) | ecosystem: Host-associated > Plants > Roots > Nodule | place: USA...
TAATAATAAATTTATTTAAAAAAATTATATAATATTTTCAAATTTTTCATTCTAAATTTATTGCTAAATCTTAATTTTATTTTAAATTATTTTTATATTAGTAACTAAATTCAAATATTAAACTTAAACTTAATTTTTCTAAATATATTTTATTACTAAATTTTAATTTAATTCAAATTTTCTTTTAAAAATCAAACTTACTTTTAATTTAGTTCAATATATAAATCTCATACTAATATTATTTTTTATTTTAATTTAAACAATAATCCCCTCAACCATTATTGTTTAATTTCAAAGTAACTTCACATTTGTTTCAATTTAATTTCAATCATTTTTATCAATAAATAAAATAACTATTGTAACTGTGCATTTATTTTAGTTGTACATTAACAATACATCACTGGTGCCAAACAAAAGAGAAGAGGAATGGGTGAAGAATATTAACCACATTAAGATCCTACAGTATTCTCACCATATTAATTTAACTCATTAATTGAAAATTTGGCTAAGTGATTTCATCTAGTAAATTAAGATAGTGTCCTCTCTATTCACTATTCATTTAATCTTATATTAAACGTGGAATAGGGCCAAGATTTCTTTACAATGATATCTTGTCTCCTATGCACCATTTATCCATATCCGGAAATAAATAAAAAAATGCACCATTTCAGGAATTTCCAAAAAAAATTACACCAGTTTGAGAAATTTGCCTACAAAGTCAGTTATTGATTTTGAATATTATTTTTGTAATGAGACTAAACTTGAGTATGTAACATTGAGTATGTAACATTGGTTATGCATTGTAGGAAATATTAGTATAGGGTGACAAAAAATATAGGAAAAATTTAGAAGGTTTGGATTATTTTGTTAACTCACCCTAAGCCAAAGTTGTGTTGCTTTTGTACATGAGTTGAAGCATCCCTTTATGTTTCCTGTTTATTGAATTCTTTATCGATAAAAGGAAACAACTATCTTCAAGTTTCAATGGCAGGATCCATGAGCAATGGCTTATGCATGCTTGACTAGGCTTGGAATATACTTCTTGGTTGATTCTTCAATTAATCTTACTAGTTTGGTGCAATTTTTGAATGTTTTGAAATGTTCTTCATTGGGTTTCAGTAAATTAGGTTTTTAAAAAATAAAGATATACCTCAATAAAATTATTGATAGAAGGAACTAAAATTAGAAGAAAAGAACAAAACATTGAATCAAAAGAGAAAAATGGATAAGAGACTTAAGAAATAGAAAGTATGAAACGCTAATGACACGTCTTCTTCCTAAAATAAACATTATAGGATAAATTATTACTTGATTCTTAGGAATTAAAATAAGACTTTGAAAAACTCGATCTCACAATAACAAACAACTATCATGAATAACCAGGATGTGGACCATACATTCCATATTTGAGTTATACTTCTCATTATATTATCATATTTATTATGTTTAGTATTTTTTATTTAACTTGCTTTGAAAATTACTTAAGCTTTCACTAGATATATTGAAATTGTTATATACTTTATTTTCTACTAATGTGTGTATTCCACAGTTTTATCTTATGTAATAAGCCCAACTACGTTTTAAGTTAGAAATTACTAGTTATAATTCTTTTATAAATAACAAGAAAAAGAAAAATCTTAAATCTTACCTATTAATTTAGAGCTGGAGAAATTAAAAAATGGGAAGAAAATCATTTTTATAATATTTTTTTGTTAAAATCATTATTGTAATGTTGTATTCATACTCTTTTTCTTTTCCTTTATCTTTATTCTTTATCTTTATCTTTATTGGTGTATTTCTAAAAATTTACCAATGTAATATGAACTTATGATAGTTAAATAAAAAATTCATTTTACATAATGAAAGTTTTCAATAATATCCATCAAAATTAAGTTTATTACTACGTATAATACTTAAAATTTATTTCAAATATAAAATTTATATCTATAATATTAGTTCCATACCAGCTAAGTATTTAATATTATTATTATTATCATTATTATTATAAATTCAAATTCATACATTATATTATTAATTAAATATTAATTTTACTTTTAAGTTATATTAATAATCAGTAATACAAAATAATATTAATCTATCCGTCACCACCCATCAGTTTGACGTGTTAGACTAGTTGACCAAAGAGTTACCGAATTTAAAACATCAATTTCGAATTTTACTTTGTCACCATAACTTTGTTCTAAGAATAATTTGAGATTTGTTTCTTTCGTTTGTAATTTTTTTTAGTGTTTTTTTCTACTTGTTCGTTATAAAAGAGTTTGGTTTGAATTATTATATTACATTGAAATCGAAGCAAACAACAATAACTAAACCTTGAACACTCCTAAATTTATCTGTGATTCATCCAGCTATTATTTATTTTAGAGTTTGAAATTTTATAATATTTAAAGAAGAAATAATATTTAACGTGCGATATAATGGATCAATGTAATTTTAGATTTTTCTTGTAATTTTTATTATGTCTTTAATTAGTTAGTTGAAAGGTCACATATAAAGATAAAAGAGACATGTAAATAATTAATGTTCTTAGGGTAAAAAATAATGATATATTTAGAGGAAAATAAAGACAATACTAGTAAGCTTAATTATTGGTGGATATTAATATATAGTCGAGATTAATGTAGACTTTAGAGAATCTTATATAAGATATATGGTATATGAAAGGATGTAATGTAATGGATGTAAATAATTAATGTTCTCATTGTGAAAAATAATGATACATTTAGAAGAAAATAAAGACAATACTAGTGAGCTTAATTATTGGTGGATATTAAATGATATATAGTGGACATTAATGTGGCAGATTTTCTAAAGTAGTGTAATTTTTATCTGAAATTCCTAAAAATGGTGTATTTTTTTTTTTAATTTCCAGATATGAGTAAATCGTGCATAGGAGAGACGATATCATTGTGAAGAAACAATGTCCTTATTACACTATTTAATTTTTAACATTAAATGAAATCATGAAAAGAGAACACAAATTTAGTTTACTAGATAAAATTGTATAACTAAGATTTCAATTAATAAGCTAATTAAAATCATGATAATACTGTAACATTTTAGGATGTTTGTTCCTCTCTTTATTTTTTATATCTGGTGTGTTGCTACTGTGCAACTAAAATAAATGGACCGTTACAAAGTCATCTTATTTATTGATAAATCTGTAATGGTTGAGATTAATTTTGATTAAGTAATTGAATAATTGTGAAATTGTGAAGTTAATTTGAATAGAAGAGTGGTTACATATTGTGAAGAAAAATTACCTAGATATAATTTAAAAACTAACAATAAATTTATTTAAAAAATTATATAATATTTTCAAATTTTTCTTTCTCAATTTATTGCTAAATTTCAATTTTATTTTAAATTATTTATATATTAGTAACTAAATTAAATATCCAACTTAAACTTAATTTTTCTAAATATATTTTATTATTAAATTTTAATTTTATTTTATTTTTCGTTTCAATATCAAACTTACTCTTAATTTAATTCAATATATAAATCTCATAAAATGGTGCTGACCATTTTAATTAACTCATTAATTCAAATCTTGACTACATCATTTCCTCTAGTAAACTAAAACAGTGTTATCTGTTCATGATTTCATTTATTTCTTCACATTGATATGGTGTCTGGCGGACACCATTTACCCATATAATTAAAAAATTACACATTTTGGGAATTTCAGATAAAAATTACACCAGTTTGGAAAATTTGCCAATTAATGTAGACTTTAGAGGATCTTACATAAGATGGTATATGAAAGGATGTAATGTAATAGAGGATATATGAATTTTGGTTATGGAAGAAAATAGAGTTTTTTTTTTTTTTTCCTTCTGAGAACTATATAGAGTTATGAGTTATAATTATAAGAACCCAAATCTAATCATTCTAGATAATATGTGACAATCAACCTCATCACTTATCACTCACCTTTTTATTTTTTTCTGTAGTGTCAATATCATTCTCTCGTTTCCAAACTGAATATCAAAACGATTTCTCTACTTTTTTGGTCCGTTTAGGATTTAGGATTTATAGTTTAAGGTACAAATATTTTAATTATTATATTTATTATTCACAAATTAATAAGTTAAATTATATCAAACATTTTTTTTTTACTTTTTTTAAAACTTTTTTCTACGAAATTTTCAAACTAAAATTTCAAAAGTAAATTATTTCAAAATTTATAAATGTCAATTTTTTTAACAAATTTTTCTTATTTACCTATTTTTCTAAATAGTTATTTCTTAGAATATATCTTTTGTAAATAATTATTTCTTAAAATAATTATGTTTCTAAATTATTATATTTTATATAATTACATTTCTAAATGCATTTTACATAATTAATTTTTAAAAATTAAAAATTATGGACTTTAGAACAACTTATCTCTGAATTATATGACTTTTTTGTTCTCGCTAATACATTTTCCGAAAAATTACTCAACTCGCACTTTTTTTCATTATAATTTAATTAGTTCTTTAATTTTAATATTTTTTTAATAAATTTAAATTGGATAAAATAAATCAGAATAGTTTTGGAGAAGTATTTTTGTAATATTTTATTATCTGACAAAATATTTTTTCTTCTTCCAAATTCAGTTTTATTATAAAAATACAGTTACAAAATTATTATGATTTATTTTATCCAATTTAAATTTATTATACAAATATAAATATTAAATAATTTATCATTTAATTTTTTTATTATAATTAATTAGTTCAGAATACATATAAAACATTTTCTTTCATGCTTTTTTATTTTTATTATCCTTTCAAACTTTTAATTCAATCACTTTTAAAATATATTTTTTAATTTTAATTTAAAATCAACTAATAATCACAGCTTTAGTTTTATATATGTTTAAGAAAAATAAATAAATTTCCCTTAAATATTTTTTTTATTTATCTCCCTATCTCATACAAATTAAAAATAGATTTAAATTTTAATTCTATTTTTAATAAAGTTTTTTACTGCAAAATATTTTTCTTTTACTTTTATCTATTTTTAAATTTATAAATTACAGTGTCTATATTTTTATTTAACATTTTGAACTGTATTTACTAAAATTACTTTTTTCTCAAACCATAGACCCTTAAAAATTACCCAATAAATGACTAATATTTGCAGTAAAAAACTTTATTAAAAATAGAATTAAAATTTGGAATGATTTATTTTAAATTTGTATGAGAGATAGAGGTAAATAAAAAAAAAATAGTAAGAGGAATTCATTTAGTTAGGAAACTAAAATGTAAATGGTACTAGTTAGGAAATTGTAGTAAAAATAATGCTATTTGAGTAATTTTTGTCGGAAAAGGGATTAGGAAAAAAAGTAGCTAGTAAGGATAGTTAGGAAATTATAGTAAAAATAATGCTATTTGAGTAAATTTTTTTCGGAAAAGGTATTAGGAAAAAAAGTAGCTAGTAAGGATACTAAAATGTAAATGGTGCTGGTTACGAAATTATAGTGAAAAAAGTGTTACTTGGGTAATTTTCTTTCGGAAAAAGTATTAATGAGGGAAAAAATCTTAGTAAATGGTGCTAGTCAGGAAATTAAAATATAAATAATCGTAGTTAGGAAATTAAAATGACAAAAATGTTATTGAATAACTTTTTTCTTTTAAAAAAATGCTAGTGGAGAAAAAAAATTTGTAATTATAAGTAAATCTTACTATTTAAATAAATAGTTGATACAATATATGCTATTGAAAGAAATAAATTTCCACCTTGTAAAATAATTAAATTTGAATGTTAAATCAGTTAATTTTCAAAGCTTATCTAACTTTAATTAAAATATTGTGAGCATTGCGTTGTTAGCAAAACTAAAAACTGTATAAGGTATAATTTAGTGGTTTTTTATTTCTTTTTGAAAATTGCCATTGTTAAGTGGTTAAAATAGTTTTTTTCCTTTTTTTCTTGTCAACAAAGTGGTTAAAATAGTAATAATGAACGGTTTATTTAAAGAAAATGATATTTTGACACCGTTTTTTAAAGGTATTTCAATTTGAGATGGTGATATGATAAAAGAAATATTTTAATGGATTATGAGACTCACGTAATTATGAAATGTATGGCAATCATGTCAAAGTGATTTTCTCTATTTTAATATGTGTTTGCTGATAAGTATTTTTGAACTTGTCTAACAAATATGAAAACTAGAAACCTCTAACAAATATGAAAACTAGAAACTTCATGTGTTCACGTCCTTTCCTCTTAGCTTGAAAAAAAATATTGTTATAATGTTATGTAAAGAAGCATGTCCTTCCCTTTGTGATCCAACAAGGTCAAAGTGAAAGTAATTCTAGAAAATTATGAAACTCTTTTAAAAATATGCATGACACACTTGTCCACTTCTTTTGTTTTAGTATGTAGTTTACTGAAAAAGATTTTTGAACTCATGTTACAAATATGGAAAGTAGGAACCTCATTTGTTCATGTTGTTCTCGTTTTAAAAAAATATAGTCTAGGTGATTTCCTCTGTTTTGATATGTGGTTTGCTGAAAAATACTTTTGAACTCGTCTAACAAATAAGAAAAATAAGAATCTTGTGTGTTCATGTTTCCTTTCATTTTAAAAAAATACAGTTATAATATTATGGGAAATAAGATTCATTTAAATGGTTTTCTCTGTTTCGATATTAGGTTTAGTACTTAGAAAACCTAAATAAAAAATAACAAACAGATATGAACATAGTATAGATAAGTAAATAATTTTTTTTTTCATGTAAGAGTGTTAAATAGGTATAATGACACCTAAGAGTGTCAAAGTATCATAATCATTTTATTGAATGCAAGTGTACTCCGAACAAATCTATCATACACTTATGATGTTGGAAAGGAAAAATAGTTGTCTTCTGTTGCTAATACATAAGGGCGAAAAAATGTCTTCAACGACCTTCTTTTTCTCCCACTTTCCACTAGCTTATGGAGAATATGATTTGTGGAAAATCTTTGCGAGGTGGGGAAGGGTTATTGATGTTTTTATATCACAAAGGCTAAATCGTTGGGGACAGAGATTTGGATTTGTAAGGTTTTTAGGAGTTAATGATTCACGAAAGCTTGAGTCTCAGTTAGATAACATTCGCATTGGAAACTGGAAATTACATGTAAATCTTCCTAAATACAGGCGCCATGAACGTATCATAAGTAATGGAAGAAGTTGGAAAGAATATCAAGGCGATAAGTCAGAGCATAACCAAGGTCTGAAAGGGAAACAAGAAGTAAAGAAAGTGCATAAAGTGTGGAAAAGGAAGACCAAATATCAAACGTATGCACAGGTGGTTAAAGGAGTGAATATGGGTAGAGAGGACGATGATCAATGGAAGGGGATAGAGATACGGGTTGCTGAAGAGAAGGAGTGGCTGGAAAAAAGCTTTGTAGGCAGGTTACAAAATATGGATGATCTAGAAAAATTAAAAGAAAGCTTCATGCTTAATGGAATGGGATTCATCCACATCCGGTACTTGGGTGATAATGCTGTCTTACTGACTTGGGAAAGTAAAGAGGATGCATTGTCTTTAATTGAAGCTAACAAGGCTTGGTTGGAGACTGTCTTTGAATCAATTGTTCATTGGGAAAATCACAAGGTAGTAGGAAATAATATCAGATGGGCTAGAATTTGGGGAGTGCCAATTTCTTTATGGAGCCGAGAATGTTTTGAGAAGATCATCGCTACCATGGGTACAGTTGTAGATGTGGACATGAAAACAACTCAGTGGCAAAATCTGGAGTATGCACGTGTCCAAGTCCGACTTCCATTACAAGCAGAGGTTAGGATGAAGAAGACAATCAAGATTAATGGAGTCTTATGCCCAGTGGTGGTGGAACAAGAACTCGCTCTAGATGGAAATAAAGGGTGTTATAGTTGTAGAAAGGAAGAGGTGATAGTAACGAAGATAATATGTCAAAAGTTTCAATGTACAAAGCAGAAATCAAATCCAGTATTGGTAGCTCTTTTGACGATGAATCTGATAATGAGGAGGCACGGAGGTTTGAAAAGGCGAAAGCTGTCACGAAGGAACGGTGCCATGGAAGCAAATCGGCCGGTAACAACATCTCAGCCAACTCAGCGAGTCACCAACTCGGGCACGGGGGAGGGGTAATTAATGCATGCCAGTATACTGGGCTCGAGGAGCAGGGTTTGGTGGCAGATGCTGACATTGTACCTATGCGTTGGGTACAAAAGCCAACAGTCACTTTTGAAATGGAAAAGCTAGCTTGGCTTGTGAAATAGCCCAAATAACTTCCAATGTGGCTGATGTTTCGAAACTGGGATCAAGCGGAGAGGTAGCCCATCTTGACGAATGTGAACCAATAACGCCTGTGCACGTTTACCCTATCCAATCTTCTTTCACAAGTAGGAATGCGAGCCCAGTTAAGGTTAAGGATACTCTAGAAAGTGAAGAAGACATGCGATGTGTGAAAGATGACGAGACTACTTATAAGCCACCCGAAGGAAATGCTGGCACCATGAAGTTAATGCACATTTGTGATATTAATCCAGAAGTGATGCTCAAGAGGAGCTGTTTGCTCGAGGGGGAGAGTTCCAAACCAAGAGGGTCATGTACTCAAACCAGTCTTAATCATCATGGCCTGACACAAATGCTTAGGCACTCGAGGTGCGCAAACTCTCTTTCGTCTAATTCTTCTTCTTGTATTGATATCCGAAATTGCAATAGACTTTTCTGGCTTAGGAATTCCCCTGATGAAGCTTCTAGACTTTGGAACATTGGGAAACAAATTGGGTTTAATAGTGTTGAATTTGATGATTGTGTAATAGCACAAATCCTTGAGTTGGAAAAATTAGAACTTGGTATGGGCTTAGATAGAGTATAGGGGAACCAAAACCTTGATTTATGAAGATCATGAGCTTTAATAGTAGGGGGTTGGGTGGGGCGGGGAAGAGTAATTACATTAAGGAATTAGTGATTAAAGAGGAGCTGGATATGGTATGTATACAGGAAACAAAACAAGAAGGAATAATGCTCAATCTGTGTAAGAGTTGGTGGGGATGTAATTCAGTGGAATGTGTTAGCACTATTGAACAGAACAGAGCCGACGGGATATTAATTGCATGGAACACACTAAATTTCAACCTTACTAAATCAGAGTGTGGAAAAGGGTTCATAATTATTAAAGGGAAATGGAGGGATTCAAGCGAATGTACTACAATAGTAAATGTTTACTCCCCATGTGAGACGAATGATAAGAGAGTCTTGTGGGAGGAATTAATTAATAGGAAAAGGGTAGACTAGGACCAAGCATGGTGTGTTCTAGGAGATTTTAATGCGGTAAGAAAACCTATGGAAAGAAGGGGTAGCAACCAACAAAAGTTAAGGCGTAGTGAATCTGAAGCGTTTAACGGGTTTGTTCATAATATGGAACTTACTGATATACCTATGATAGGCAGGAAGTATACTTGGTATAGTTCTAGTAGGAGTGCTATGAGTAGGCTGGATAGGGTTTTGCTATCTACAAAATGGTTAGATTTGTGGCCTGATTGTAAACAATACATATTGGATAGACAATTATCAGACCATTGTGCAATTATTTTAAAACATAATACCATTGATTGGGGTCCAAAGCCATTTAGAACACTTGATGTTTGGTGGTCTTTTGCAGGGTTTGATAAGGTAGTGTAGAGGTATTGGAAGGGATGCAATTTTAATGGCGATGAGATTTGGGTTCTTAAAGAAAAATTGAAAAGTTTGAAATCTGCTTTAAAATTATGGAATAGAGAGGTTTTTGGTGATATGAATTATAAAAAGCAGAAAATTATTACAGAAATTAGTAAGCTGGATATAGAAGATGAGTATGGTAACTTGTCACTAGCAGGCAGATTAGAGAGAAATAAGCTATTGGCAGAACTGAGATTAATAGTGTATCAATTAGAAGTTCTAGCTAAGCAAAAATCTAGAGCCAAATGGATGGCAGAAGGTGATATAAACACAAGGTATTTTCATCAAATCAATAAATGGAGAAGAATTAAAAATAGTTTTAGGGGGCTACATATGGCTCATGGTTGGTGTGAGGAACCAACCATAGTTAAGGAGGGTATTTGTAACCAGTTTAAGGACAAATTTAGTGAGAAGTCGAGTTTACTCTTAAGTTGGACAATATTGAATTCCCTAGAATTAATGCAAGTGTTAATGAGGAATTAATTAAGGATTTTTCAGAAGAGGAAGTGAAAGCTGCTGTATGGGATTGTGATGGGTCAAAAAGCCCTAGCCCAGATGGGATTAATTTTAATTTCTTAAAACAGTCCTGGCATATAATTAAAGATGATATTATGAGACCAGTAAGAAAATTTCACAGGTTTGGGTTATGGCCTAAAGGCACTAATGCTTCGTTTATTACTTTAATCCCTAAGGTTGAAAATCCTCAAAAGCTGGATGAGTATCGGCCTATTTCTCTAGTAGGGTGTATCTATAAGATTGTTGCTAAACTACTTGCAAATAGACTGAAACTTGCCCTCAAAAGTGTTATAGATACCAAACAATCAGCATTTTTGGAAAACAGAGGGTTGTTGGACAGTGTCATTGTGGCTAATGAGGTGCTAGATGAGTTAAGAAAAAAAAAAGGGTCATGTGTGGTGTTTAAAGTAGATTTTGAGAAAGCGTATGATATGGTCAATTGGGAATTTCTATTTTATATGTTGGAAAGGTTAGGTTTTAATGCAAAGTGGATCAAATGGATTAAAGGATGTCTTGCGTCTTCAT
>Ga0209700_109750_pt1 | contig 10740 bp, 4 predicted proteins | sample SiratroredBW_FD_187528 | JGI IMG/M metagenome (GOLD analysis project Ga0209700, IMG submission 187528) | Root nodule microbial communities of legume samples collected from California, USA - Siratro red BW (SPAdes) (version 2) | ecosystem: Host-associated > Plants > Roots > Nodule | place: USA...
ATATATATATATATATATATATATATATATATATATATATATATATATATATATATATATATATTAATTATTATATTTTGAGAGAAGTGAAAGATTACAATGGACAAATATTAAATTTTTTTTTTCTTTTTAGGTAATATCTTATTTTTTTTCAAAGAATATATAAAAAAAATAGATATTTCAATTCCTTTCACAACAAGAACAAGAACATGGTTGTCCAAGTAACTTAAGAGCTATCTTCTAAAGTATTGTGTATGAGTTTCATGAATAATCTACCATATTTTTGTATCTATTTTACTTATATCTCTTAAAGAGTCAACATCGACAAAATCTTCTTTTCTATCTAAAAAGTATTCAAATTTTATATTTACTTTTCTTCTTACATCTATATGACCAAAGTATGTCTTAAGTAAGTTCAACATCTTGATATAGAGCAAGTCTTTCTGAATATTCACTTAACCATTCATGATTATAATATCTACAATATTAAAAATATATAAACATAAATTAACATTATGATATTATAAATAAGATATATAATACAATATAATCATAAAATAATTTAACTATATGATGCAATACCTTGAATTTAAAGAATGAGCAAGACAATAAAGATATGTGCTACTCTTAATCCAATATCAATTAATAATGATTGTACTACCTTGATGAATGTTTAACCTCTGTCTTTCTTTCATGTTGGAATATGACATTTCTCATATTTTCATTAAATCTAACATTTCATGTACTAAAGTAGTCATATCCGTTTTGTTTTTCTAAGAACATCAAATAAGGGTATTAAAAGCAAGTATGTAATCAACCTTCATCCACCAATTATCATTCAACAAAGTTTATTTCACAAATAGTGCACTAACCACATTATCCTTTATGTAAGATCACAATTCATCACTAATAACAATCTCTTGTAGTCTTTTTTTCTTTTCAAACTTCTAAACCTTTTGAGCATGACGATGGTCGAAGCAAATCTTGTTGGCACAATAGAAAGCAACTTCAACAAGTTGAAGCTATTGAACATTGATAATCTCATAGAATGCCCCACAATAAAGTTTTTAATAAAGGTAATATAGTCAACAATTTGTGAGATCCAAAAATATTTTTCATAATCATCACTATTTTTTTTTTCATAGTTTTCGCTGCAGAAATATTTTTCAATGCAAGATTCAAGGTATGCACTACACAAAAAGTCTTATTTTAATATTCATGTAAACTCTTTTGTCGCAAGTTGAATAAATAGTGATTTCAATTATAAGCTTTGTGCTTATTTCCTCTAAGCTCTTTATTTTAAGAGTAAGAAGTACTTAATATCCTTGGCTTAGCCAACCAAGGTGGGTTCTTCACTATTCTCACCATAGTGGGTTATTAACCACGCCACGATTGGTGACCCAAACGACGTCCCGATGCCAAATAGTGACCGCTTTTTCAATCATTAAATGTCCAAAATAAGTCACTGATTAAAATATTGACCAATTTAGTGATCAAATGTATGACCAAATCAGTGATCGATTTTAAAAATTAGTAAATATTATTTTTATTATAAAAAATATTATTTTTTTTACTTCTATTATTCTTATTATGATTTACACTATTTTTGTTTATAATTTTATCATTTTTATTATCCACCATTACACATTTTAATGAAGTTTTGGACAAAGTGCACTAAGGGAGACTTGAACCCAAGATCTCAACTTGAGAGAATCCATCATTAGACCAGAGTAGCTTTTGTATCGTGTTAGATTATTATACTTATTATTACAATTACTCTTACTATTTAATAATATTATAATAATAATAATACTATTATTATTATTATTCTTATTATTAATATTATAATTATAATAATAATAATAATTATTACTATCATTATTATATAAAATTGTGTTATTATTATTAATATTATAATAATAATAATAACTATCATTATTATTATTATTATCATAACATAACAATTTTATTATAAGAATAAAAATATTTATAATTATAATATTAATAAATAATAATAATAATAACTACAATATTATTACTACTATTATTATTATTGTTATTATTATTTGATTGCAGAACTCTGCTCCTCGTCTCTTTTCTTTTCTTTCTTTTTCTTTTTGTTTGTATCAATTTTACTTAATTTCAAAATACTAATTTAAATTAAAGTGACTGAATATTTAGGTACCATTTCAGTTACTAAATTGCAAAATAAGTTGTAGTCATTAATTCGGTTACTAATAATGACTGGATTTTTAGATCACTAATAGTGACCGTATTTTTCGATCACTAATTGGATCAATTATCAGTGATCAAATTTTTTATCACTAATTTGGTCACTAATAGTGATCGATTTTTTTGTCATTGATTCAGTTACTAATTTCAGTCACTAATTCGGTCATTCATGTTAGCACCAAGGCTAAACATGTGATTTGATGAAGTCAACAAAGACCATTGCTTTCTGAAGTTTCTGATGGATTGGATCTGGACTATGTTAGATCAATGCCTAGCACGTGAGCTGATGAAGACTGCCTCATGAAGAATCTGTTGGAACCAACCTGGACCAGAATTGTTCAAGTAAAGACTTTGTGCCAACATGAAGATGGTTGGGTGATTAGGTATTGGTCCTTAGTTGGGTTTGTGTGTTGGTGATTGGCTTAGTCCTTAATCATTAGTGGCATGGTTCATCATTCCTGAGGTGCTAAAAAGATTCACAAATATTTTTATTAAAACTGTTTTTAATAAAAATAACCCAAACTATTTTTGCTGGAAAAAGTTTGTTCAATCAATTGAATTTCTAAAACAATCGATTGAATGTGACAGTTATTTTTGTTACAACTAGAATACAGTTATTTCTGTTACAACTGAAACCTTTGCCTGGGTCAAACTAACGGTCAATTCAATCGATTGAATGGTTTGTTCAATTAATTGAACTGTGACAGATAAGCTGTTTTTAAAACTGATTTGGGTATTTAAAGGAATGCGCACTATCATTTTCAGTTAACAGAAACTTTCGAAAAGCCTTCCTTGAGATTTCCTAAGTGAGATAGAGCGCCCCTTTTGTGCGATCATCATTTTGGCAAAGCTTTTCAAATCAAGAAACCTCTAAGAATGTGAATCTTTAAAGCATCTTTGAGTGAGGTTCTTGCGACTTTGGTTCTGGACCAAAGTTAAGTCTTCTACACCTGATCTTCATTCTTTGTAATCTGTGTTGAGTAGAAGTACTATGTAATCTTTTCTGATCTTGTTGATCTGTAATCTGTTTGCTGTTTTCAATTACTGGGTTTGAAATTGAGTTGGTGCAATGGGTTTCTGCACTGGTCACACATTTGCTGAGGGGTTCAGTAGAGGGTGAGTACTACGGGGAGCAGTGTTGCTTGCGAACTGCAAGTGTTTTGGTGCAGTGGGTTTCTGCACTGGTTACACACTAGCTGAGGGGTTCAGTGAGGTGTGGGTTTAGTGCTGGGAGCAGTTTGTAACTTGCTGGGAGCAAGAGTTGTAAACTGATCTTATGATCTGTTTAGTGGAAACCTTTGCTAGTTTGCAAAGGATTGGACGTAGCCCTTGTGGAAGGGTGAACCAGGATAAAAATTCTGTGTTCTTCTTTTTCCCTACTCTTTTTGATCTTTTTTATTCAACTGCTGCGATCATTTAAATCGACTGGATTAAAATCTGATCATATAGTTGATTATATTCTGAACATCTGTTTTTCATATATCTGAATCAACTGTGTTTCTGAATTGTTTTTAATCTACTGGATTGTGTTTAATCATATTGAATCTGGGTTAAAACATTTCTACACTGAAACTGTTTTTCTGGGTTTATATTCAATAATTTCCATTGTGCACAATTGATTGTTTACTGGACAATCCAGAATTACACGAGTTAATTGATTGATTTAAGAATTTTCATTCTCTACTTCAAGAACAAATCAGATTTGCGAAAAGATTTTGAAAGTTCAATTCACCCCCCCTCTTGAACTCGGTCTAAACCTTGTTTTACAATTGATAGTGACCAAATTTTTCGGTCACTAATTTCAGTCACTATTTAACAATTTTTTAGTAGTGCATATATTGAGTTCAAAAACATTGGTTCACTCTTAGTGATAACTATAAAATTTATAAGTGGTCTTCTTTAAAGATCACTCTACCTACCAATAACAATTATCAGACCTTTCCGATTTTACAAATTTGTTATAGGTTGTAGAAGATTTTCTACATGACTTCTCTCCTTTAAAAGTAAATGACCTCCCAATTTATTATATGTTGGCAGTACATATCCACTAAGATTAGAAGTATTAGCTGCATAAGAAAATGCATTCCTATAGTAAGGACTTCTTAAAAAACGAAATAGTAGACATGAAAAATAAAACATCTCACAATTTCACAATCAAGAGTATTTTTGACTCGAATATTGAAAGAATGACTCTAAAGGAACTTTGAATTTGGAGCCCTTGTGTGCTTGATTTCCTTCATCAGATATAAGTGGTGGAGGTAATTTTTTTTTCATTTGAATTTTGTATTTTCAGTGTTGGTTCATCCTTTAATCTTTTAAACTCAACAAATTTTGATGAAGTCATATTTGGACAAATTTTAACTCCTTCTCTCTTAATTTGTAATTAATGAGTTCTTACTCTAGTGTAAGATCTAGTGCATAAAAAATTACATCGATTGCACTTGGTCATATTATTTTCACCACCAGAAATTTTTCTTAACTTTAAAATATATCTCCACAAAGGTTTTATCTCATCTTCATATTGGATAGCTTGATTAGATATATTCATCTTAATTGAGTATAAAATATAAATATAAAAAAATTTACTTAAATATAAAAGTGAAATAAATTTATCTAATAGAAACTAATTTATGAATATAAAAAATAAAACATGCCACAAATTAAAAATTAATTATAGTATAATATATATTATATATTTTTAAAATAATAGCCAATTATTATGTTGTTTAATATTATTTAATATTTTTTTATTTCAGTATGATTATTTAAAAAATATTCTTTAATATTAAATTTTTAAAGTAAAAATTTAGTTTATATTTTATAATATTAATTGATCTTTTAAAAAATAGGTTCAAGTTATAAAATATATAATTTTATGTTTATAATTTAAAAATAGAATAAAATAAAAATATAATAGTCAAAAATACAAAATATAACATAACTATATAATTATATAACTCATAATTATATAACACGTCATATTTAAATATAAACTGAGAAAACGTAAATTAAATAAAAAATATTATTCAAATTTTAAATATAAATAAAAAAAAACCTTATATGATATGATAAAATTACAAAAATATAATTATTTATAGAATTTAAAATAATTATTAGCATAAATTATTATATTACTACTAGTTATACAAAAAGTTAAACTATATATAATAAATTATTAATATAATGTTTTTAATAATACTTAATGAGCAAAGCCCTTGATATTAGTTTCTTTTTCTCTTTATAGTAGCATAGTCCAATCCCTTCCTCACCTTCTAGCAAAACCCTTATTCTTGCTTTCTTGTTTTTCTTTGTAGCAGCAACAATCCAGTCCCTTCCTCACTCACGTCTTCACTGCGAGTCACAAACTTTTCTTCTCCTCCGTCATGAGTCGCAACTCTTTCTTCTCCTTCGCCGTGAGTCTCGTAACCCTTTCTTCTTTTTCATTGTAAGTCGCAATTGCAAAGTTTTGTTTTTCTTCTTTACTATGACTCTTCTTCTCAAGAAGTTTTGGTTTTTTTTTTATTTTTTTTATTTTTTTATTTATTTCTCCATCATCTTGGATTATTTATAAGCATGTTCAAACGAATATTGAATGATTATAAGAATATTCTTTAAGTGATTTTAGGAATGAAATTATTTGATTTGATTACTTTTTGAAGATTTATTATTCAAGTATATTTGTTATGATTTATGAATGTTTGATTTCTTCTTTTACAATTTTGTTTTTTTGTTCCATTTTGGTGAGAGAGACATGTTTAAGAGAGTAAATACTATATTCTTCACGTGTTTAAGGGAGTAGACCGTGTCTAGCACAAGGTTGGATGTCTGACACGGTATTGTTTATGCCGTGTTAGAGCTTCCTATATTACATACTTTTTTTTTTCTTTAGCTTCATTTGTTTCACGCAAATCTTATTGGTCATGGACGTGACTTTGATTCCCTGTACTTTCCTATTAATTTTGTAGCATTGTTATTTTGCAATATTTAAGGAATCATGTATATATAAATATTAAAGAAAAAGGTCGAAAACTTATTCATTACAAGAATTGTAAAAAAGTATAGAAATTAAAAACTTTGTTAAGATTCTTAGATCATATAACATCATCGTATGATGTTATAGACCGTCTCGAAGTTAAAAATTGTTTGATAACACAAGATTGTTTATCTTTATCAGTGTGTCTGTCATCAGAAATTCCACTTACGTAACGTTTTGATCTCAATTATGAAAACATTGTTAATGTCTTTTCTCCACTAATTTAAGTGAATTTATTAGTTAATTATAACAATTATTTTTATATAAATAAGATCTTGTATTAACAATATTTTTAACTGAGAGTTGACTTCAATTCTAGAGTAAAAAATTGTTAATTGAGTCAATGTTTTTGAGAGGAAAAATTTTAATTATAATCTGTATTTGATAGTGAATTTGTGATCTAGAGGTAGATTGAAATTTATTAATACTTCAAATACATCACATTGAATTTGTGATCTAGATGTGGATTGAAATTTATTAATACATTAAATGAATCACATTAAAATAAAAATTAAAATTAAAAAAGAATAAAAGCAGAAAAAAATTAAAACTGAAAAACGTGATTATAATTTGATATACAATGTGTCAATGCAGAAGATAAAAAACGTGATTATTTAATATACTATATGTACGTATATCTATAGCTGTCAACATAGATTGCAATCGACATCTGAAACCTCAAGTCACGATTTGGCCTCCTTACATCAATAAGAAACATACAAAATAGAGATAACATATTCAATTTCTATTTTGTCGGTGTGTTGTGTGTGTCTCTATATATGTATATATATAGATATATATAACCATAGGTCTGAATGAACAATAGAGATCCAATGGCCAAAACAACTCACATAGCAGTAGTTTCAATTCCTGTATTCAGCCACCAAGCCTCCATGGTTGAGTTCTGCAAGAGACTAGTTCATCTCCATCATCACTTCCACGTGACCTGCATCTTCCCCACCATAGATGCACCTCTCCCTGCCACACTCACACTCCTCAAATCTCTTCCTTCCAGCATCAACTACACTTTCCTCCCTCCCATTAACAAAAACGATCTACCCCAAGATGCTCCCACAGTAGTGCAAATCCAATTCGCAGTGTCTCAATCCATGCCACATTTCCAACAAGCACTGCGGTCTCTCCTTTCAACCATGTCTCTGGCAGCTTTAATAGCGGATCCTTTCGCAAACGAGGCGCTGGAAATAGCAAAGGACTTCAAGCTCTTGTCCTACATATACTTCCCTTTCTCTGCCATGACACTCTCACTGTTCCTCCATTTGCCAGCTTTACACCACCAAGTTTCATGTGAATACAAAGATCACAAAAAGCCCATCAAAATTCCAGGGTGTGTACCAGTTCAAGGCCACGACCTTCCCCAGAATTTTCAAGACCGATCTAGTCTTGCTTATAAGCTAATTCTCGAGCGCTGCAAGAGACTCTCTCTTGCTCACGGTTTTCTAGTTAACAGCTTCTCTAAAGTTGAAGAAGCTTCTGAGAGGGCCTTGCAGGAACATACTAGAGCCAACAGCACTAACAGCAACAACTCTCGTGTGTATCTGATTGGGCCAATTGTACAAACGGGTTCCAGCAATGAACCAAAGGGTTCAGAGTGTGTGGAGTGGTTGGATAATCAGAAGGCGAATTCGGTTTTGTACGTGTCGTTTGGAAGTGGAGGCACACTCTCTCAGGAACAGATGAATGAGTTAGCTTTAGGGTTGGAGTTAAATGGTGAGAAATTCTTGTGGGTAGTGAGAGCTCCTTGTGATTCGGCAGACCGTGCTTACATTGGTGCTTCTAGTGATGACCCTTTACAGTTTTTACCAAAGGGGTTCTTGGAGAGAACCAAAGGACGTGGCTTTGTTGTTCCTTCTTGGGCTCCACAGACCCAAATCCTTGGTCACGTTTCAACCGCTGGATTTTTAACTCATTGTGGCTGGAATTCGGCTCTTGAGAGTATTGTCTTGGGAGTGCCGATGGTTGCTTGGCCCTTGTTTGCTGAACAGAGAATGAATGCGGTTTTGTTAAGTGAGGATCTCAAAGTGGCTTTAAGGCCAAAATTTAATGAGGATGGGATAGCTGAGAGGGAGGAAATTGCTACGGTGATAAAGGGTCTGATGTTAGGTGAAGAAGGAGACCTGATTCGTGGAAGAATTGAAAAACTCAGAGATGCAGCTACTGAAGCTTTAGACGAACATGGGTCCTCCACAAGGGCACTTCACCAATTTTGCACTCAGATCCAGAGCTTTGTGCGACAGTCCTATATAAATTGTTTACCTTTATGAAAGGAAAAAAGAAAATGAGGAAGCACCAGAAATAAACATGGGTTCAGTGTTGCACAGTTTGATGTTTCAATTCCGCTGCCTCTTCCAGAGCCAAATATAATAGTAATTCAATCTATTTTGTAGGATGTCGAAGGGGACAAATAGAAGATCACCAAATTTTAATGGACTAGTGATGATTTTAGTTCTGCATATAGGTGATAATTTAATTTGGAAAAAAAAAATTTAATTTGATTTTTAAACTTTTTTAAAAAGTAAGCTTTATATTTTATTTGAAGTTGTTGTATCCATCATTTAGTTCATAAACTACTATATTTAAGAATTGTTGTGTCAATATTCAAAGATTTTATATTCATTTGTCATTATCTTCTGCATAACTATTACATTTTATACATTTAAGAATTGAATAATATCTTCTTTCAGAACCAAATTACTTATTTGATGGAACGAGTTATTTCACGTAATGAAACAAAGATCGATGGACATGACAACAATGTTCGACAAATATATGCTTGAGAAATCACGTGGGAGGTATTAAATATCTCAGAAGAACAAGTAAGAGGACTTTAATAGTTGAATTTTATATATGGATTATATGATTTTTTTATGCAATATTACTATTTTATATTTTATTCTTTTGAATAATGTAGTTTATCTTAGTCAAGTTTTAGTTCTAATATCAAGTATCACATTAAATATTTATCATAAAGTTAAAAGTTTGATAGTTAGAATGTAATTATTTATTTCTAAGAGCATAACAATCCCATCATCAAAATTAGTCTTTATTACATGATCATTGATGCAACCTAGAGTAACAATTTCTACATAGTGCCTACCCTACACCAATGCGGATGTCGACACAATTTTATGGGTTGAACTTTCGATGCAATTTTTATAAGTGTATCTCAACTTTGTGAGTGCAAGTACAACTTGTGCAAACCTAAGAAAAAGTGTGATGTCATCTCCTATACTCATGTGGACATATCCTATCCCTATGATTTAATATATATTATAATTTTCTATGTCAGTGTATATTAATACTCAGTGGAACTCATATTCATACTTGAACATTTTTAACTCAACTCTATAATTTAAGAATCAACTCTATAATTTAAGAATGTTTAGTATAAGTTCATATTTTAACATTTTTAAATCAACTCAACACCTTAGTCATCTGTAGCTTAGCTTACAACCTTAAGCATTTCTGACCGACCTTATGTCTTGAATAATTTATTACATCAAAAAATATGGAAGACTACTACATTTTAAAAAAAAATAAATGAATGTTCGATTTGTATGGAAAGTTATACATTCAATTATATCAAGAACTTCAACGTTTTAAATAAGTGCTAAAAGTTTATTCGTTAATAAATCCTTTTATACTATTAAGGATACTAAATTAAGTATGCAAACTCAAAAAATTCATTCATTGTGTCATCATCTTTGAGATGTGTGAGTCAATTATGGAATACATTCTATTAATGTCTTATAAAAGTCACATGTATACATCTTGAGCTATATCCTTGTCTAATATTTCATTAAACTTTGTCTAATGCTTTTCTCTTATTTTTATCTAATGTTTTGCTATATTTCGTCTCATGCTTTAGATAACCTATAACTCTTGCATTTATTACAAGTTTGAATGATCTTTCTTCAAGGTTTACCTTTCTTTTTTCATATATTGTGTATCTTGTTTCATACTAAATAGATTGTTTAGAGAAACAGTAACATGACAAATATTATAAAAATCATGAGTGCGCGCGTATGGCAAAATTCATAAAATTAAATTATCGTAAAAACTTATTTATAACATAACAAATAAAATAAATAAAATTTATATTTGAATTTGCCAAGTGAGAACAATTTCATATTAACATAAAATAAAAAATTTTATAATATTCATATTTAAAAAAAAGTGTAAATTACTCTTTATTCAATCACAAATTACAAACTTATTACATATAGACTCATTTAAACTTAGATCTTTTGAATAAAAAGTTAAGTACGTATTAATATGTTATATTGAGTTGTTTAAGTAATTTGTATAAGCATCCGTCATGATAATTTAGTATAAATATTTGAACATACAAACTACTCCATGTCCAAAAGTAAAATTTAATTTCGAAATTAATTAACATAACATTGTCATGTGTCATGCAACTCGTTATTCTAAGGAATAAATATTTATTAAATTCG